>MDTB01140112.1_pt1 | contig 55951 bp, 59 predicted proteins | sample 811161 | NCBI WGS metagenome assembly MDTB01 (sample SAMN05326650, study PRJNA326480) | marine metagenome | isolation source: seawater | place: Mediterranean Sea | collected 2009 | reverse complement strand
TGAGCTTATATTGCCCGATTGGTAGTCAACAATTGTGACATTCATCAAATTTAAATAGAGCCTTTTGTCGAAGGTATTGAATTTTTAATTCTTTTATCTATCGTTAAAGCATGTTTGAGTGATCTAGCCAAACCTTTGTAGCAAGACTCAATTTTGTGGTGACTATTATCACCATATATATTTTCAACATGTAAAGTGATTCCTGCCGATTGAGAAAATGCTTGAAACCATTCTTTAAATAATTCGGTATCCATTTCACCTAATTTTTCTACAGGTAAATCAACTTTCCAAATTAAGTATGGTCTATTAGATACATCAATTGAAACTCGGCTGAGTGTTTCGTCCATTGGTATCATTGTTGAAGCATATCTAGTAATGCCTTTTCTGTTGCCTGCAGCTTTTTTAATGGCCTCACCTATAGCAATACCGGTATCTTCTGTCGTGTGGTGCAAATCAATATGTGTGTCCCCCTTAGCATTAACTTCCAAATCTATTAAAGAGTGCTTGGATAATTGCTCTAACATGTGATCTAAAAAACCAACTCCAGTTTTAATTTTATACTTACCCTTGCCATCTAAATTGACCGCAACAGAAATACTTGTTTCTTTGGTTTTTCTTGAGATTTTAGCTTTTCTTTTCATAAACTGCTTCAAAATGTATATATTTAAATGTGATTTATATCAATAAACCCCAAAATATCTATTGAAGAAATAAAATTAATCTCCACATACAATACTATGAATACAGCTGAAAAATGGCATGGCACTACCATTGTGCTGCTTAGAAAAAACAATGAAACTGTAGTTGCTGGGGACGGACAAGTTAGTCTTGGTAATACTGTACTAAAGAGCAAAGCAAAGAAAGTTAGAAAAATTGAAAAAAGAGGTGTGATTGCAGGTTTTGCTGGTTCAACTGCAGATGCTTTAACCCTTTTTGAAAGATTAGAAGCTAAACTTGAAAAACATGCTGGTAACCTACCAAGGGCAGCTGTAGAGCTTGCAAAAGATTGGAGAAGTGACAAATTTTTAAGAAGACTTGAGGCTTTAATGGCGGTGGCTGATAAAGAAAACAGCTTTATCATTTCAGGTACTGGTGATGTTCTTGAACCAGAAGATGGTATTATAGGTATTGGATCTGGAGGAAACTACGCTTTGGCGGCTGCAAAAGTGTTAATGGAGTCTGACATGAAGGCAGAGGAAATTGCAAAAAAATCAATAAAAGTTGCTTCGGATATATGCGTCTTTACAAACAATAATGTAACAATTGAAAAATTATAATTATGTCAGGTGCTAAAAAAGTAACAAATTTAAATTTAGTTAAAGATAAAAAAAATAAAACTGAGTCTAGGGTAAGTGCTCTATCTCCAAGAGAAATTGTTTCTGAATTAGATAGATATGTAATAGGTCAAAAAGAAGCTAAAAAAGCTGTAGCAGTGGCTTTAAGAAATAGGTGGAGACGACAAGCATTAACAAATGAAATGAAAGAAGAAGTTTTGCCAAAAAATATACTTATGATTGGACCTACTGGTGTTGGTAAAACAGAGATTTCGAGAAGACTTTCTAAATTAGCTGAAGCTCCCTTTATAAAAGTTGAAGCCACAAGATTTACTGAAGTTGGATATGTTGGAAGAGACGTAGAACAAATTATAAGAGATTTGATTGAAATAGCTATAGCTATGGAAAGAGAGAAAAAAAGAAAAGAAGTTAATGCTAAAGCCCAATTAGCAGCTGAAGAAAAAGTTTTAGATGCATTAGTCGGAAATAAAGCAAGTGTAGCTACAAGAGAAAGTTTTAGAAAAAGATTAAGAAGCGGAGATCTTGATGATAACGAGATTGAAATTGAAGTTAATAATACTAATCCTAATATGCAAAGCTTCGAAATACCAGGTATGCCCGGAGGAAATGTTGGTATGGTAAATATCGGAGAAATTTTAGGAAAGTCTATGGGTGGAAAAAAAGGTAAAAAGAAAAAGATGAGTGTAAAGGAATCTCATAATATTTTAGTTGCTCAAGAATCTGATAAAATGATTGAGGAAGATAAAATTATTAAGGAAGCAAAAAAATATACTGAAGAAAACGGAATTGTATTCTTAGATGAGATAGATAAAGTTTCTGCTAGGGGTGATAGAGTTGGTGGTGATGTTTCTAGAGAAGGAGTACAAAGAGATCTGTTGCCTTTGATAGAAGGAACAACTGTAAGCACAAAACATGGGCCGATAAAAACTGATCATATATTGTTTATTGCTTCAGGAGCATTTCAATTAGCAAAACCGTCTGATCTTTTGCCTGAATTACAAGGAAGACTACCAATAAGAGTAGAGTTAAGTGCTTTAAATGAAAATGACTTTATTAGAATTCTAAAAGAACCTGATAATAGCTTAATAAAACAGTATAAAGCTTTGTTAAAAACTGAAAACGTAGATCTAGAATTTACTGACGATGGAATTGAAATGCTAGCAAAACTATCAGCGGAAGTGAATGCGTCTGTTGAAAACATAGGCGCAAGAAGATTACATACGATAATTGAAAAAGTTCTAGATGATATAAGTTTTAACGCTTCAGATAAATCAGGAGAAAAAATTGTGGTAGATAAAAATTTCGTTCAAAATAATTTAGGAAATCTTGTTAAAGATACTGATTTATCTAAATTTATTTTATAGTTTTTAACTTAAGTATTATTGCACCACTTCCACCATCTTCTTTTTCGGCAAGATATATTTTTCTTACTTTTTCAGACAACTCTTCTGTTGAATTTATATATTCAGGTATAGAATATCTTAGTTTACTTAAATCTCTTGAGATGAAAACATCATTGTCGGTTTTTGAATGGATACCTTTTCCAGTTATTAGTAAAATTTCTTCATATTTTTTTTCCCAACAAGAGAATATAATTTCTCGCACTTTTTCATTTGCATCTACCAATTTGTAACCATGCAAATCAAATTTAAATCTTGTAGAGCTTTTTAAAGATTTTTTTAAGTTTGATTCTTTGTCAAAAACATCGTTTGGATTTTTAAGATATTCTTCCCAATCTTTAATGTCTGATTTAGAAATATTTACTTTTTTTTTCACTTATTAACAATTTCACACAAATACCAATTTGGTTTTTTGCTGAAAATGTTTTTTGAAAACTTCCAATAATCTGTAACTGTTTTTATTTTGTCTGGGTTGCCTTCTATAACTTTGTTCTCTTTATCTTTTTTTACAGAAATAATCTCTGACACAAATTTAACAGTCGCATAAAACTCATTTTTAATTTTTTCAAATTTTTCTAGTTTAGATTCTTTCATACTTACAAAAGTTAATTCTGATTTTATGTTGTCTTTATTTCTTTGTAGAATTGCTTGCTCAAAATTCGATGACATTTGTTTGCTCAACAAAGGGTTCAGTTTTTCTTGATCACCTTTGGCGAAGGCAGTGATAATATTTTCATAAGCAATTTCTGCTCCTTTTAAGAATTCTTTTTTTTGCGTTCCTTCTAAACCTGTTTCTTTAATTTTTTCTGGAATAGCTTGTTCTTTTATAAAATCAAAGTTTTTTTGAGCTTCTTTAAATTTATTTTTATCAAAACTGCTAAATGTTTTATCTTCGTGACCAGTTTTTCTGCCCAATATATTTCTTAGTCTAAGAATTATAAAACCAGCAATCATTGCTAGTAAAATTATATCAATGTAGCCAAAATTATTACTCATTGTTTGATAAATATACATTAATAATATATTTTTGTAATAGACAAATGAACTCATTATTACTCTTTATTATTGGAATTCCAGCTGTAGAAATCTTAGTAATGATCAAAATTGGCCAACAAGTTGGAGCAATAAATACAGTTTTATTGATTTTTTTAACGGCAATTATTGGTGTTTATTTTGCCAGGATAGAAGGTTTAAACACAATTAGGTCAGGTGTTGTAAATTTATATTTAAACAAAACACCAGTGTATGAAATGATATCTGGAGCTTCAATTGCAATGGCAGCTGTTCTTTTAATAGTTCCAGGTTTTATTACAGATACAATTGGTTTTTTGCTGTTGCTTCCCTTTACTAGAGCATTTTTGATCAATCATTGGTTAAAAAAAAAGCATACAAACTCGAAGAAAGAAAAAAATGAAGTTATTGAAGCAGAAATAATAGAAGATGAAGAAAATAAAAAATGAATTACAAGATTTTAGCTAAATACTTTAAAGACCTTAGATTTATCATTCCTAATTCAAAGGTGTTTTTTTTATTATCTAAAAATATATCAAACTATAAAATAAATATAGATATTAAAAGCAAACCAGTTAAAGAGAAAGTTATAGAGGTCGAAACTACTTTGTCATTAAATCCTACGAAAAATGACTTTGAGAAAGTAGATGTAAAGATTACTCATGCAACTATTGTGGAATTAAAAGGAAACATTTCAGATAAGAAAAAACTAGAAGAAATTATACTTATAAACGTACCAGAAAAAATTTATTCAGAAATCAGGCAAGTATTTATTTTTTTGTTTGAAAAATCAGGTTATAAAGAAATAAAAATAGACGAAACGGTAGATTTTAAAAAATTATACTCTCAGCGTACTATTCAGTAAAAATTTTTTTTCAAATCTTTTTTAAGAAAGTTTTTGTGTTTTGAAAGCTCTTCTGAACTTGGTTTTATTACTTTTTTGCAATAGTAAAAAGATTTATTTTTAATATTTTTTCCACCTTGTTCATTTTGCTCGTTAGAAAAAACTAATTTTGGCTCTTTCATATCTAAGAGATTAATGTAAACCTCTCTAAGAAGTTCGCAATCTAGCAGAGCATTATGCTTTTTTCTCCTGGACAAATCTATATTAAACCTTTTACACAAGGCATCTAGTGAGTTTGATACACCTGGATATTTTTCTCTAGCAACTTCTAGGCTGTCGATAATTTGTTCTTTTTTAATTTCATCTCTTTTTACTAATCTTAGTTCGTGGTTAAGAAATCCAAGATCAAAAGGGGCATTATGTATTATAATTTTTCTATTTTGAATAAATTTAACAAATTCATCTGCAATTTTTTCAAATTTTTCTTTTGTTTTCAAAAAATTATAATTAAACCCGTGAATTTTAAAAGCTTCTTCGGGCACTTCTCTCTCTGGATTTATCAGTTTGTGGAAAACATTTTTAGTGGGAATCAAACTTTTAGTTTCAATACAAGCAATCTCTAAAATTTTATGATTTTCTTTATAGGACAATCCGGTTGTCTCTGTATCTAAAAAGATTTCATTCATATTTTTTCATAAAAATATTTGTTTTTTTTTTTAACATTTTTAATGAACTATTATTATAAATCACATAATCACTTATTTTTATTTTTTTCATTGGTGACATTTGTCTTTTATCTAAAATTGTGAATATCTTTTTGTCTCCTCCCTTTTTCAAATATCTCCTTAATCTCAAGCTTCGTTTAGCACCAACAAATACAATAATATCAAAATTTTTCATAAGCTTATTCTCAATTAAAAGTGGAATATCAAAAATCAATATTTTTTGCTTTTTTTTGGTTTTTATTAAAAAATTCATTTCCTTTCTAACTAAAGGATGAATTATATGCTCTAACTCTTTTAGTTTTTTTCTATTTTTATTTAAAATATTTTTTATTTTTTTTTTTATATTTTTTGTTTCTTTTATATTGAATTTGTTTTTAACTTTTTTAATAAAATATTTTTTTTTTGTACAAGGTAGCCACAGCCTTATCTGCGTTAAATATGAGGTATCTTCTCTTAGATATTAGTTTTGCTACTGATGATTTGCCGGAGGCTATAGAGCCAGTAATACCTATTTTAATCATTTTTTAATAATTCCAAAACTTTCTTATCAATTGTTGGCTTGATCCCGTGCCAAATTTCAAAAGCTATTTTTGCTTGATAAACAAACATCATTTTTCCATTTTCAATTTTATGTCCATTTTTCTTAGCCTTTTTTAAAAAATTTGTTTCTCTTGGATTGTAAATGACATCATAAAATAAACTTTCTTTGGTAAATTTTTTAAAATTTAAATTTATATCGTCACTATTTTTGAGACCTAAGCTTGTAGCGTTTATAACCAAATCTGAGTCGACTGTTTCTCCCCAATTTATAATTTCTACATCTTTGTAGGTTTTTTTAAGCTCTTCGGCTTTTTCTCTCGTTCTATTGCTTAAATAAATTTTTTTCGCTCCTGATGTTTTGAGAGCTAAAATGATTGATGGAACTACACCTCCAGCACCTAATATAAATATTTTTTTATTTTTAGTTTCGTAATTAATGTACTTCAGGCTTAACTCAAAACCTCCAATATCTGTATTGTCGCCCACGACTGAGTCTCCCTCCTTAAATATAGTATTCACAGATTGTGTAAGAATTGCTTTGGGTGTTTGTTGATCTAAAAAAGGAAGAACTGCTTTTTTAAAAGGGACTGTAACATTTATTCCTTGAATTTTTTCGTTCCTTAAATCCTTAATTACATCCTCTAGATCTTCTTTTTTTAAAAGCTGTTTTTTATAAGTTGCTTCTAGTTTGTTTTCTTTTATCCAATAATTATGCAGTTCTGGCGATAAAGAATGCTCAATTGGATTACCAATAACTAAAAATTTTTTCATTTTAACTTATTTAAATATTTTTTTATTTGTTTAACAGGTAAGCCCATAATTGTATCCTCGTCTCCCTCTATTTTTGAAAACAAAGATCTTCCGTCTGCTTCAATTTGATAAACGCCATAGGCGTAAAGTTCTTTGTCTCTTATCTTTGCTAGATACGATTTAATTTGGTCTAAATTAAGTTTTTTCATTGTTAAATACGAAGCGTCGGTAAAATGCCAGATCATAGATCCATTTTTTGATATGCAAACAGAGCTGATTAACTGATGTTTTTGTCCATTTAATTTTTTTAATATATTTAGAGCTTCTTCCCTGCTTTTTGGTTTTGAAATTAACTCATTTTTTAAATCAATAACGCTGTCTGCTCCTAAAACTATTCTATCAGGCTTTTTCTTGCTTATTTTGTTTGCTTTAAGCTCTGCCAAATTTTTAGATATTAATTTAGGAGTCGCTCCTTCATTCAATAATGATTCTTTAAACATATCTTCATCTATATTTGAAGGTACTACTTCGCAGTTAATTTTATTTTCAATTAGAATTTTTCTTCTTACTCCACTTTTTGATGCTAAAATTATTTTCATTTTCTTTTTTGTATATCATGAATTTTTATAATTGATGCTGCAGTTTCTTCGATAGATTTTCTTGTAATATCAATAGTAGGCCAATTATATTTTTTAAAAAGTTTTTTTGAATCTTCAATTTCATCTTTTATTGAGTTTAGGTCCGTGTAAGTTGGAAGGTTCCTATCATTCATTATGTTTACCCTGTTCCTTCTAATATCGGATAGTCTTGATGGATCTGCATACAAACCAACTACACAAAAATTAATTTTTCCTGATTTTAATTTTTGAGGAATTTCCTGATTCAAAACCAAAGGTATGTTCATAGTTTTAAAACCTCTATTTGCTAAATATATTGATGTCGGTGTTTTTCCTGTTCTGCTTACTCCTAGAAGAACAATATCTGATTTTTCAACATCTTCACTTTTTTTTCCGTCATCGTGTGACATGGTAAATTGTATAGCCTCTATTCTGTTATAATACTCTTCATCTAAAACATGCTGGGCACTAGGTTTGTGAGAAGCTTTTTGATTTAAAAGTTTAGAAAATGTTAAAATAAGATTGCCTAAAATTCCAAAACATGGAATATTTTTTTCACCGGCTTTGTCAGACAGGTACTTAGCTAATTTTGTTTCCACTACGGTATATAATATTATTGAATTTTTCAACTTTTCACATTCTATTAAAATTTTATTTATTTGTTGTTCAGTTCTTATAAAAACAAATTCTTTTTTATTATATTCAAAGTTTGCAAATTGAGACTTTAAAGATAAAAAAATTCTATCAAGTGTCTCACCAGTTGAATCTGATATAAGATATACATTGTATTTTTCGGACATAAGTATGTTGATATTTTAATTATAACTTTTTTTTATACATTTATTTTTTTTTAATAAAAAAATTATTAACATTTATTAACAAGCTTCTAACATTTTATTAAATGTTAATATAAAATATTATACTTTTAATAATGTGTTAATAATATTTATAATTCTTGATAAATTTATAATTTTTAAACTCTTGAATATGAATAAAATGTGTAAAACCATGTATAATTACTTATTTATCTAACTAACATGACCTATTACATATAATACCTATAAATATATAATTATATAAATGAGGAAAATAACTAATAGTTTAATTAACAAAGATAATTCTTGTACTCCTATATGGTTTATGAGACAAGCAGGTAGATATCTTCCTGAATTCAGAGAAATAAGATCTAAAAATCCAAATTTTATTAAATTATGTCTCGATAGTGATCTTAGTTCAGAAATAACTTTACAGCCCATTGAAAGATTTGACTTGGATGCAGCTATTATATTTTCTGATATTTTAATGGTACCATACGGTCTCGGGCAGACAGTTGATTTTATTAAAGGAAAAGGTCCCAAGTTATCTCCCTTTAATATGAAAGAATTTTTAAAAAATAATCAAAAAAAATTTACTGAAAAACTTAATCCTGTATATAAAGCAATAGAAAAAACTAGAAAAAAACTAAATAAAAACAAAACCCTTATTTCATTTATTGGAGCACCTTGGACGTTAATAGTCTATATGATGGGATTACGACAAGACAAAAAAAATGTAAACTTAGAAAATATTCAGAAAAATTTTGAAAAAGAAGTAGTTTTGGAAAAACTTAATGAGTATTTGTGTTTACATATAAAAAATCAAATGAATGCTGGAGCTGACGTTGTTCAAATTTTTGATTCTTGGGCTGGAATAATTCCTGAAAATCAAATAAATGATTATTGTTTTAATCCAAATTTAAAACTAGTGGATTATTGTAAAAAAATTAATCTTCCTGTTATTTCTTTTCCGAAAGGGATTAATACAAAATATAAAAAATTTTTAGAAATAGTTAAACCCAATGGTCTTAATATTGACTATGATATAGACCCTAAGTGGGCAAAAGAAAATTTAAAAAATGTTTGTCTCCAAGGCGGAATGGATCCTAAAATTTTATTTGAAGATGAAGAAAAAATAAATCTAGAAGTGGATAAATATTTAAATATTTTTAAAGACACTCCTTATATATTTAATCTTGGTCACGGGCTTTTACCTGAAACAAATCCAGATACACTCTTAAAAATAATTAACAGAGTAAAAGCTTACAAATGAAAAAAGAGCATCCCGTAGTAAAATTTGGAAAGACCGGAGTGCTTTTAGTAAATCTTGGGACCCCAGATTCCACAAGTTGGCTCGATATACGAAAGTATCTGAGAGAGTTTCTTTCTGATCGCAGGGTAATAGAGGTGAATCCAATATTGTGGCAAATAATTCTAAATTTATTCATCTTAACCTTTAGACCATCTAAAACTGCTGAGGCTTATAAAAAAATATGGATGAAAGAAGAAAACATGTCTCCTCTAAGATATTATACAATAATGCAAACAAAAAAATTAATGGACAAACTAGGCTCAGATAAAATCATAGTTGACTATGCAATGAGATACGGTAGTCCGAGCATATACAGTAAGATAAAAAAATTACAGTCTGCAGGATGTGAAAATATGGTAGTTTTACCATTATATCCTCAATACGCTGCTGCTACCACAGCAACAGTTTGTGATGAAGTTTATAGAAGCTTAATGAAAATGCGATGGCAACCCAGCCTTCAAATAGTACCTCATTATGAGTCTGAAAATTTATACATAGAAGCACTTACAAAAAGTATAAATAAAAAAATATCAGAAATAGAATGGAAACCCGACTTGATTTTGGTCTCTTATCATGGAATTCCTAAAAAATACTTTGAAAAGGGCGATCCTTACCAATGTTATTGCCAAAAAACATCAAGACTTATGACAGAGAAACTTGATAAAGACATTAAGATCAAAACTACCTTTCAATCAAGATTTGGGCCCCAGGAGTGGTTACAGCCCTACACGGATAAAACTTTGGAAAAATTACCTAATGAGGGTATTAAAAATATTTTAGTAATCTGTCCCGGTTTTGCTTCTGATTGCGTAGAAACCTTAGAAGAAATTCTTATCCAAGGAAAAGAAAGCTTTATGAAAGCGGGTGGAATAAATTTTGACCTAATCCCCTGTTTAAATGATAATGAAGATCATATAAGATTATTTGAACATTTGGTAAAGAAATATATTTAGAATGAATGCATATTTAACCTTTAAAGCTTTGCATTTAATAGCTGTAATTTCATGGATGGCAGGTCTACTTTATCTACCAAGAATATTTGTCTATCATTCGGAAACTAAGAATAATGAGGGCCAAGAAAATACGTTTAAAATTATGGAGAGAAGACTTTTCTTTTACATAATGAATCCGGCCATGATTTTATCTTGGATATTTGGCTTTCTTTTACTCCATTCAATTGGTTTACAGAGCCTCTCTGATTTGTGGCTACAGTTAAAATTAATCTTTGTAATTATTTTAAGCATCTATCATTTTTTCTTACTTAATTGTTTAAGAAGGTTTCAAGTAAATGAGAACAGTCACACACCAAGATTTTACCGAATAATCAATGAAGTACCCACTATTTTGTTAATTATCATAGTATTCCTTGTTGTTTTTAAACCATTATAGGACTTGAAATTATTATAAAAGAACCTATATTTAAGTCACTTACCTATCAAAAAACAATCAAACATGAACTTACAAGAATTAAAGAAAAAAAATCCTGAAGATCTTATTTCTGAGGCAGAAAAACTAGGCATAGAGAACCCAAGCACCCTAAGAAAACAAGAAATTTTGTTTGCCATACTCAAAAAATTAGCAGATAAAAATGAGCAAATTACTGGCGCAGGTGTCCTTGAAGTTTTGCAGGATGGCTTTGGATTTTTAAGAGCTATCGAGTCAAACTATTTACCTGGCCCAGATGATATCTATGTAAGCCCTAGTCAAATACGTAGATTTGGTCTTAGAACAGGAGATTCGGTTGAGGGAGAGATAAGGGCTCCCAAGGACGCAGAAAGATATTTTGCTCTTTTAAAAGTAAATCAAATTAATTTTGAAAACCCAGAAAAAGGAAGAAATAAAATTGCATTTGATAACTTAACTCCTTTGTATCCCAACAAGCAACTTCAAATGGAAGTTGAAAAAAATACAGTTGAAAAAAAGCCAGATCAAACTGCAAGACTGATAGATTTAGTTAGTCCAATTGGAAAGGGACAAAGATCTCTTATAATTTCTCCTCCTAAAGCTGGCAAAACGATAATTTTACAAAACATAGCTCATTCATTAGCCGCCAATCATCCTGAATGTTATCTTATGGTTTTATTAATTGACGAAAGACCAGAAGAAGTTACAGACATGCAAAGAACAGTAAAAGGCGAAGTTATTAGTTCTACATTTGATGAACCTGCATCAAGACACGTAGCAGTTGCTGAAATGGTCATAGAGAAAGCTAAAAGACTAGTAGAACATAAAAAAGATGTTGTCATTCTTCTAGACTCAATAACGAGATTAGGAAGAGCCTATAATGCTGTTGTACCAAGTTCAGGTAAAGTTTTAACTGGAGGTGTGGATGCAAACGCTCTACAAAGACCCAAGAGATTTTTTGGAGCCGCTAGAAATGTTGAACAAGGAGGTTCTTTAACAATAATATCTACTGCCCTGATTGATACTGGAAGTAGAATGGACGAGGTAATCTTCGAAGAATTTAAAGGAACAGGTAATTCAGAATTAATCCTAGACAGAAAAGTGGCAGACAAGAGAATATATCCTGCAATTGACATAACACGTTCAGGTACTAGAAGAGAGGAATTGTTGTTTAAAAAAGAAGATTTAACTAAGGTTAATGTATTAAGAAGAATCATAAGTCCAATGGGCACTATGGATGGGATAGAATTTTTAATGTCAAAGCTTAAGAATACAAAAAATAACGCAGACTTTTTTGTTTCAATGAACAAGCCTAGTTAGCTTTTCAAACTTTAATAATTTTTCTTTTAATTTCACTCCAGTTTTAGCAGAAAATCCTCCTAAAGTTCCGTCAGTTCTAATCACTCTATGGCAAGGAATAACCAAAACAAGTTTGTTTTCCCCGCAAATTTTTCCAACAAATCTAGGGGATATTTTTAGTTTTTTTGCAATATTTCCATAAGAATTAGTTTTACCCCTTGGTATTTTTCTTATCTGATTCCATATCTTCTTTTGGATAGGATTTCCTAATATTTTAACAGGTATTTTAATTTTCGTGGTTTTCCCGGAAAAATATGAGCTAATTTCTTTTTTTAATCCTGTCAAATTTTTAGTCAAAATTCCTAAATTTTTAGTCTTATTAAATTGAATTGTAGTTATTTTATGGTTTATTTCAGTAGCTGAGATCCAACCAAACTTGGTAATAAATGATATAGTATTTTTCATATATTTTATGCTATGGAAAAAATAGAAAAAAATAAATGAATATATTTGCGCTATCAACAGGAAGGGGTCCATCCGGTATTGCAATTTTAAGATTGTCAGGAAAAGACAGTCTTCAGATTTCAAAATTAATAACAAAAAAAAATGATATTAAATCTAAGGAGGTTAATATTTGTAAATTTTTCAACCCTTCAAACGGAGAATTAATAGACGAAGGCTTATTACTATGGTCTCCTGGGCCCAATAGTTATACAGGTGAAGATTTAGCCGAATTTCACACACACGGTAGTAATGCGGTAGTTAGTTATTTTTTGCAGATATTGGGAGAACAAGAAAATTGTAGATTAGCTGAACCAGGAGAATTTACAAAACTTGCATTTCAAAACAATAAAATGGATTTATTAGAAGCAGAAAGTATAGGGGATCTAATTCATGCCGAAACAGAACTTCAAAGACAGCAAGCAATAAAACTTATTCAGGGCAAAGCATCAAATTATTACAATTCTTTAAGAGAAAAATTAATAAAATCTCTATCCTATATTGAGGCAAAAATAGACTTCGCAGAGGATGATTTACCAGAAAACGTTTTGAATGAGGTAAAAATCTCGATAAAACAAGTTCATAAAGATATTAAAAAAATACTCGAGGATCAAAAAATTGGAGAAAAAATTAGGGACGGATTTAGAATATCTATTGTAGGAGACGTAAACGCGGGAAAGTCCTCTTTATTGAATTTACTTTCTAAGAAAGAAGCAGCTATTGTATCTGAACAAGAAGGTACAACAAGAGATGTAATAGAGACCTATCTTAATATAGATGGGTATCCTGTAATTTTGGCAGATACAGCCGGTATTAGAAAAGGTAAAAATAAAATTGAAAAAGAAGGAATAAAAAGAGCGATTAAAAAATCTAAAAACTCCGACCTAACTTTAATTATGTTAGATGCTTCAAAAAAAACAATTAATAAAAGCATAATAAAATTAGTTAATGAAGACTGTGTTCTAATTTTTAATAAGTCGGACCTAAATAAAAAAATCCCAAAAAACAAATACAGCAAAAAAAATCAAATTTTAATATCAGTTAAAAAAAATAATAATATTGACGAGCTTATTGAAATAATTAAAAACAAGCTTTCAAAAAAAATTATGAAATCTGACAATATCTTAATATCGAGAGAGCGACATAGAGCCAAATTAAATTCAGCTCTTAAGGAAATAGAAAAATTTCTTAAAAAAGATCAATCTAAAGAAATTGAAACAGCCGCCGAAGATCTAAGACTAGCAACAAGACACTTAGGCAGCATTGTAGGTAAGGTCGACGTAGAAGAGATATTGGGAGCAATCTTTCAAGATTTTTGTATCGGCAAATAATTAGTAAAAAATAAATCTTGTAAAATCAATTTATACAGATACATTTGAGAAATGAGCAATTTCGATTACGATATAGCAGTAATAGGCGGGGGGCACGCTGGATGTGAAGCTGCGGCAGCTTCAGCTAGAATGGGTGTAAATACAGCTCTTTTTACACATAAAATAGAAACAATAGGAGAAATGTCATGTAATCCTGCCATAGGGGGGCTAGGAAAAGGTCACCTCGTTAGAGAGATAGACGCTCTAGATGGAGTAATGGGCATTGTAGCAGACAAATCAGGCATTCAATTTAGATTATTGAACAGAAGTAGAGGTCCAGCAGTACGGGGACCTAGAACACAATCGGATAGAGCTTTATACAAAAAACATATGCAAGATATTTTGTTAAACTATGAAAATTTAACAGTTATAGCGGATCCAGTTATTAAATTTATTTTCAAAGATGATCAAGTTATAGGTTTTATTTGTAAAAGTGGTAAAGAAATTAAATGTAAACAATTAATACTAACAACAGGAACATTCTTAAATGGCTTAATTCATATAGGAGAAACTCAAATCCCAGCAGGTAGATATGATGAAAAGCCTTCTACTGGTTTAAGTGAACAATTATCAAAATTTCAAATGAAGATAGGGAGGTTAAAAACTGGAACGCCACCTCGATTAGATGGATCGACTATTAACTATGATGGTATCGAAATGCAAGTTGCAGATAACGAACCTTATTTCTTCTCATCATTAACAAAAAAACTTGTAAACAAACAAATTTCTTGTGGCGTAACATATACCAATAGTGAAGTTCATAAAATTATCAGTGACAACATCTCAAGAAGTGCCATGTACTCAGGCAACATCAAGGGAGTAGGCCCCAGGTACTGTCCAGCTATAGAAGACAAGATAGTTAAATTTAAGGAAAAACAAAAGCATCAAATTTTCTTAGAGCCTGAAGGATTAAAGGACAATACTGTTTACCCAAATGGTATATCAACATCCCTTCCTGAAGAAGTTCAGCTTAAAATATTGGCTAAAATAAAGGGTTTAGAAGAGGTTAAGATGAAAAGAGCTGGTTATGCAATTGAATACGATTATGTCGATCCAAGAGAACTAAAATCAACGTTAGAGACGAAAAAAATTAAATCACTTTTTTTAGCTGGACAAATTAATGGAACGACAGGTTACGAAGAAGCTGCTGCACAAGGATTGATGGCAGGAACAAATGCCGCTTTAAAAACTAAAAGCCAAAAGGAATTTATTCTTGATAGATCTGAGTCTTATATCGGTGTCATGATTGATGACTTAATTACAAAAGGAGTTTCAGAGCCCTACCGAATGTTTACCTCTAGGGCAGAATACAGATTATCTTTGAGAGCAGATAACGCTGACCAGCGGCTTACACCCTTTGGCATTAAAATAAATTTAGTCCAAAAAAACAGAGAAGAGAAATTTATAGACAAGCAATCAAAATTATTTCAAGTGACCGATGCATTAAAGAATAATTTAATCTCTCCTAATCAAGCAGCAAAGTATTCTATTAAATAGCAAAGGATGGTGTTAAAAGGTCTGGTTTAGAAGTGCTGTCTTTAAAAAATATTAATCTAGATAAATTAAGAACAATATGGGCTAATATACCTCAATATGGAGTGTCTATTGATAAACAGGTTGAAATAGATGCTCATTACTCTGGTTACCTAGTTAGGCAGTCTCATGACATAATGGCTTTTAAAAAAGATGAGAGATTATTGATCCCCGAAGATATAAAATATGATGATTTTAGCGGCCTTTCTAATGAAATTAAGTCAAAACTAAATAAAATTAGACCTAAGACTCTAGGACAAGCACTTAGAATAGACGGTGTTACACCAGCAGCGGCTATAATACTTCTAGGTTATATTAAAAAATCAAAAGTAAGAAAATATGCTTAATGAAAGCAGCTGAAATCAAGAGTATCTTAGTAAAAGAATTAAAATTTGATATTCAGGATATAAAAAAGCTGGAATTATTTGAAGAACAATTATTATTATATAACAAAAAATATAATCTCATCTCAAAATCAACAGAAAATGAAATCTGGAATCGTCATATACTAGACTCAGCTCAATTAGTTAAATTTATTGATTTTAATCTACCACATTCTCTTTCTGATATGGGATCTGGTGCTGGATTTCCAGGATTAGTTCTATCAATTTTTAATAAGAATAATAGGTTTCACGTGAAACTTTATGAGAAGTCAAAAGTTAAATGTGATTTTCTGAAAAATATTATAAATAACTTAAATATTCAGTGTAGAATATATGATAATGATTATCATTCTCATAATATAGATAGCAACTATATTGTATCAAGGGCTTTTAAAAAACTTCCAGAATTAATGAGAATTTCACGTGAAATAGCATCAAAACCACACAAATTAATAGTCTTAAAAGGAAAGAGTGCACAGGAAGAGGTTAATAAACTTCCAAAAGAATGGAATTATAAGTATAGATTGGAAGTAAGCTTAACTAATAAAGATTCGAGAGTATTGATAGTAAATATTAATTAATAGAGTGAGCAAATCTATAATATCAGTAATAAATCAAAAAGGAGGGGTTGGTAAAACAACAACTGTAATTAACCTAGCCACAGCTCTTGCACAAAAAAATAAAAAAATACTAGTAATCGATCTAGACCCTCAGGGGAATGCTACTACAGGCTTAGGCAAATCGAATAATGATGAAGATAAAAATGTCTATAATTTATTGATAGGAAAAACTGAGGTTAAAAATATTATTCAAGCTAGTAATATCAGCGGGCTGGATTTAATAGGATCAAATGTAAATTTATCCGGTTTGGAGGTAGAAACCGCTAACGATCAGAGAAGAGCTTTTTTATTAAAAGAAATTTTAGAGGATAAAAAAAATGATTTTTTAAAAGAGTACGAAAATATTTTTATAGATTGTCCTCCATCGCTAAGTCTACTTACAATTATGGCACTAGTCGCAGCAGAGGAACTATTAGTACCATTACAGACTGAATTTTTTGCCCTGGAGGGAATAACTCAATTAGTAAAGACGATAGAGAGAATTAAAGAAAATCTAAATCCACAATTAAAAATCAGAGGAATATTATTAACTATGTTTGATAAAAGAAATAAGCTTTCGTCACAGGTAGATCTTGAAGCAAGAAAATTCTTTAAAGAGAAAGTATATCGCACTGTCATCCCAAGAAACGTAAGATTGTCAGAGGCGCCATCACATGGGATGCCCTGCATTGTTTATGATAAAAATTGTTTAGGAAGTAAATCTTATTTTAATCTTGCAGATGAATTTTTAAATCAAAAACAAGCAGGAACCTAATTTATGAGTAAATTTAAAAAAAAGGGTTTAGGAAAAGGATTGTCAGCTTTATTCGGTGATACGAGCCCAGAACCTTCAGAAAATAGGGCTAATTCGCAAGTAAATACTGCTCAAAAAACGTGTTTAATAGGAGATCTTAACCGTAACCCTTATCAACCAAGAATTAAGTTCGATGAAGAAAAAATAAATGAACTGTCTAATTCTATAAAACAAAATGGGTTAATTCAACCTATAGCAGTGAGAGTGGATAAAACAGATCCAGGTAAATATGAAATAGTTGCCGGTGAGAGAAGATGGATGGCAGCTCAAAGAGCGGGATTACATCAAGTGCCTATAGTGGTTTTAGAATTAAATGACAATGAAACTTTAGAGGTTGCTATTGTTGAAAACATTCAGAGGGAAAATTTAAATTCTATTGAAGAGGCAAAAGGATATGAGAGATTGAACAAAGAGTTTGGTTATGACCATGATAAAATTGCAAAATTTATTTCGAAAAGCAGAAGTCATGTGAGCAACACTTTGAGGCTACTAAGTTTACCAAATGATATAATCTCAATGTTAGAAGAAGGACAATTGACAGCTGGTCAAGCTAGGCCATTAATTGGATTACCCAAAGCTTCTGAAATAGCTGAAGACATAGTAAAAAAAAGATTAACCTCTAGACAAGTTGAGAGTCTTTCAAAAAATAAAAAAAGACCTTTTAAACTTAATCAGCAAGTTGACTCAAATATAGAAGAAATCCAAAAATTAATAGAAAATAGATTGGGTTTAAAGGTAAACATTGTTAATCGAAAAAATAATTCAGGTAAGATTGTTGTTGAATATAAAAATATTGATCAATTCGAATTAGTTTCAAAATTACTTAGGCAGAATTAGCTGCTCGATTACATACATTAACTAAAAGATCTTTTAATAAGATATCACTTCTTATCGTTGAGTTTTTTTTCATCATTAATTCTACTTTACCTATATCAGTGAGAGTGTTAGTAAGTTCTTCACTATTCCACTTTTTTAGTTGCTCTATATAGACAGGCTTGTCCTTCCAAAAAACCTTTGTTTTCAGCATATCTAGAGCTAATTCAATATCTTTAGTATTTTCATTTATATTCTTAATTTCAAGTAATTTAGTTACTCTTCTTGAAAAATTATTTAAATAAAACATATAATCTTCAGTTTGAAACTGAACTTGGCCTAATAGTAAGTTCACTTTCTTTTTATAGCCTAGCAATGAAGCATCCCTTATTTCATCAAAGTCTCTACTTAGCTTTATATTTAATAATTCATATATTTGATTCAATTCTATTTTTTTATTAACAAAAAAACTTTTTATTTTTACCAACTCATTGTCTATTATTTTTCTATCTAGATTTGAGTTAGATATTATCAAGTTAACAATTTCTGGAGAAATACCCTTGTATCCTCGTAATTCTGTATTTATGTGAATAATTAAACTTTTTTCGGTGTCTTGATAACAAGGTATGATTGCTAAGTTTTTAGCTTTTTCAAAAAAATTTCTAATTTTTGATTTTTTGTCTAATATCTGACAAAAGACAAAAATTTTTAAATCTTCATTTAATAAATCTGCACTTTCAACAATTTGTTTAAATATTTTGTCGGTTGCTTCATGCAAAAAAATTATTTTTTTTGCACTAAACAAAGAGGTGTTACTTAGCTCTTTTAATAAAATTTTGTTATCTTTTATTAACTCCTCTTGAAAAATAGTTATAGTCTCTACATCTTTATTTTTAGATTTGATTATATTTTTAAGATTTGTTTTTATGCCTTCATTTTCACCATATATTAAGGAAAGTTTATATTTTTCCAATATTTCGATGTTTTTTTCTATTATAAAACTTTTTAATATCATCGATTCAAATAAATAATAAAGAAATTTATAATGTCATCAGAAATTGTTTCAGTAAGTTTTTCTGTGGCTTTTTTTTCATTCGACAGCGTGTCAGAATGATTGTTAGCAACATTGTATGAATCAGATCTCGTGAAATTTTTACTAATCTCTTTTTGAGTATCGATATTTTTAATTAATAAATCCACGTTTAAACTAATTCTATAAGATGAAATTTTTCCTGATATTTTTTTTTCTTTAATTTCTTTAATTTTTTTAGTTTTCAAATTTATATTAAATTTGTTCTTTGCATCAGACTTAGAATTTAAAAGTATTTTTTCTTTTAAAAAATAGCCTATTCTCCTTTCGCCTTGTGAATTTATATTGTTTACAAAATAGTTATTTCTCTCAATTTGGTTCAAAGGTTCAAATCCACATGAGGAAAAAGCGAACAAACATACAAAGGTGATTAATAGTTTTTTTATCATACAAATATTATTTTATTAGATAATTAATAATTTTATTTTTTACAAAAATAATCTTTACTATACTTTTATTAGTTAGATTTTTATTTATTTTTGCATTCTTTTTTGTCATTAAAATCACATCTTTTTCTATTGAATCTTTTTGAATACTTATAATATCTCTAGTTTTACCGTTAATTTGAACTGCCATTTTAATCATTTTATTCTTAATTGATCCTTCACTTATCTTAGGCCAAATTTTTAAGTTAGAATTATCTAATTTCTCTAAGCATTCACTGGCTAAATGGGGTGTAAAGGGAACCATTATACTCATGAGATTTTTAAAATTATTTTTTAAGCATTCATTTCCGATTTCTTTATTAATGTAATTATTGATTAAATGGTGAATTTCGTAGACATTTGCTACTGCAACATTAAGTTGAAAGTTTTCGATTAAATTAGTAATTTTTATTATATAATTATTAAATTCATCATTAAATTTTTCTTCTTCTTCTTTTTTTATTTTAACTTCTTTACGATTTAAAATGTTAATGTTGATATTCCATATTTTCTGCAAAAATTTATATGCTGCGTTTACCCCTTGATTAGACCATTGAACATCCTTTTCAGGAGGGCTATCAGACAAAATAAACCATCTTACGGCATCTGCACCATATATTTTAATCATACTTTCTGGGTCTACAGTATTTTTTTTAGACTTAGACATTGCTTCTGAAGGTCCAACAATTATTTTTTTCCTGTCATTTTTACTTATAATATTTCCTGATTCATCTTTTTTAATCTCCTCAGGCGAAATCCATTTCCCTTTGCTGTCCTTATATGTTTCGTGGCAAACCATACCTTGAGTAAATAATCCTTTAAATGGTTCCGAGTCTTTAACTTTTTTATTAGTCATTTTAATCGCCTTCATAAAAAAACGTGAATATAATAAATGCAATATAGCATGTTCTACCCCGCCTATATATTGGTCAACCGGCATCCAATAATTAAGTTTTTCTAAATCAAAAGGGCCTTTGTCAAATTTTGGAGAACAGAATCTCATAAAATACCAAGACGAGTCCACAAATGTATCTAAAGTATCAGTCTCTCTTGTTAAATTTTTTCCGTCTATTTTAACTTTTTTCCAATCTTTTTCGCCGTCTAACGGATTTCCTTTAAAATTTAAATCTACTTTTTCAGGTAATTTTACAGGTAAGTCTTTTTTAGGTATTAAAAATATTTTACCTTTTTCGTCATACGCAACAGGTATTGGGCAGCCCCAATATCTTTGTCTTGAAATACCCCAATCTTTTAATCTATAATTAGTTGTTTTCTTTCCTAATTTTTTTTTCTGGAGCAAATCAATAGTTTTAATTACAGATTCACTAGGAACTTTTAAACCATTTAAAAAATCAGAATTAATAATAACGCCCCTACCTGTATAGGCTTCATTTTTAACTTTATAATTTTCTTTTTCTTCTAATGGCTTTACTACCGTTTTAATTTCTAAATCATACTTTTTTGCAAAGTCAAAGTCTCTTTGGTCGTGGGCTGGGCAACCGAAAACAGCACCAAAACCATAATCCATTAAAACAAAATTGGCAAAATAAACTGGAACTTTATTGTTTTTATTCAAAGGATTAATGGCTAGTAAATTTGTTTTAAAACCAATTTTTTCTGCTTGAGCTATAGATTCCTCTGTAGTGCCAGTTTTTGAACACTCATCTTTGAATTTTTTAAATTTTGGATCGTTAATAAAGTGTTTTGATAGAGGGTGGTCAATAGATAAAGCCAAAAAAGAAAAGCCAAATAATGTATCTGGTCTTGTTGTAAAACATGTAATTTTTTTAATAGGTAAATTTCCCTCGATATTAAAATCGACTTCACACCCAAAAGACTTGCCTATCCAATTTTTTTGCATAGTCTTTACTTTACTTGGCCAATTGTCTAGTTTTTCTAAATCAGATAAAAGTTCCTCAGAAAATTTTGAAATGTTAAAAAACCATTGAGATAATTTCTTTCTTTCTACTACAGCATTTGATCGCCATCCTCTGCCGTTGATAACTTGTTCATTTGCTAATACAGTCTGTTCAATGGGATCCCAGTTTACATAGGTCTCTTTTCTTGAAACTAAACCATGTTCATAGAAATCAATAAATAATTCTTGTTGATGCTTATAATATTTTTCATCGCATGTAGAAATTTCAAGATCCCAATCAATAGAAAGACCCAACATTTTTAATTGTCTTTTCATTTCTGCAATATTTTTCTCTGTCCATTTTTTTGGGTTTAAATTATTTTCTCGAGAAGCATTCTCTGCGGGTAATCCAAAAGCATCCCAACCCATAGGATGTAAAACATTGAATCCACGCATAGCCTTGTAACGAGCAATCACATCCCCAATAGTATAATTTCTCACATGCCCCATATGAATTTTTCCAGAAGGGTACGGAAACATTTCTAAACAATAGAATTTTTTTTGATTATCTTTGTGTTGATTTTTTTTTAACCACTTTTTTTGCCATTTCTCTTCAATTGAATGAAAGCTGACTCTTTCCATTATGATTAAATTATTTTTTCTTTTCTTTGCTTTCTTTTTCTAGCAAAGCTGCTTTTTTTAAAATTGAAATCTTAAGCTCTTCCTCAATTTTAGATTTTATTTTTTTTACATTACAATTTGAGGAACTTGTACAAGATCTTTTGTGAACTATAATATTTAAGCTATTAGACTGAAGTTCGTTTGATAAAAATCTAACAGATATTTTAATAGAGTCTTGTTGATTAGATTGATCGCTGTACCAATCTGAAATAATAACACCACCAGAATAATCTACCGTGCTTAATGGTAAAAAATCTAAAATTTCTAATGTTGCTCTCCACATAGGATTGGAAGTGCTAAACTGATAAGTTGTTTTTCTTCCACCTGCCAAGCCTTTTAATGAAATTCCTCTGCCTTCTTCGACATTTTTTCTAGCTCTTTCTTTTCCAGAAATAGGAGTTTTCCTACCATCTACTGGTTTATATATACCGCATTCAGCCAAGATGAGAAAACAGCTTAAAATAATTGAGATTTTAACAATTTTAGACATAGTTTTTAGAAAACAAGCTAATAATATTCTTTATACTTGAGTTTTGCAATTTTATTGATTTTCAGACGCCTAAAATCCCTTAATTTACTAATTTTTTTAAGTGTTGTATATATATCACAGTTTTAAAGAAATCTAGTGAAATCAAGCTATTTAAAAAGAAAGCTGAATAGAATCACAATATATTCTGGACAGTTAATATTAACATAAACAACAAAGGAAAAAATATGAAAAATATAACTAAAGGTTTGTTATCCATATTTGCTTCTATAGTTATTACTAGTTCAGCTTACGCTGGCGAAGTATCTGTACAAGGTACTGCGGCTATGTCTTACCACATTTCTGGTTCAGACAGTACAACTGGTGGAAATAACGATGGAAAAGCATTAGGTATAGCGAACGAAGTTACATTCAATGCATCTGGCGAAATGGATAATGGCTGGTCATGGGTGTGGCAAGCAGAATTAGATTCTGGTGCTGAAACTACTTCAGGCTCTGGTATCGATGATTCTAGATTAGAAATCACAACTGATTACGGTAAAGTTGCTGTATACTCTTCAGAAGGTTCATTAGCTAAAGGTAAATGGAAAGCATTATCTTCTGCTTTTGGAGTACCAACTGATAACGGAGACACAGGTGGATTTCAACATGGTACAAACTTGAGTTCATTTAACTCAATACAATACCACACGCCAGCTGGTCTTTTACCACTGGGCACTCAGTTCTTCGTAGGAAGATCAATCGGTGATACTACAATCAACAGTAAAAATGCTTCAGGCGCTCAAATTGACCAATCAATTACGAATGGTGTAACAGGAACGGCTAATGCATTTGTTGGTGATAAGCACAGTCAATACGCAGTTACAATGACTCCTATTGATGGTTTATCTGTTGCTGCTGACTATTTTGATCCAGGTGATGTAGGTTCACTTGTTAAACAAAATCCTGAAGCTGGTAACTGGGGTGTAAAATACACAATGGGTAACGTATCTGTAGGTTATGGTAGAGGTTATGTTGCTGCAGCTATCGGTGGAACAGTTGCTGCTAGTACGCATGAAGACTACGAAAACAGAGAATACGGTATTGGTTTCGCAGTAAATGATGACTTATCAATTTCTTATTCAATCCAAAAATCAGACTTATCTTACACAGATACGACTGCTGATGTTGAGTTAGAAGTACAATCAATCCAAGCTGCTTATACAATGGGTGGAATGACTGTTGCTCTATCAATGGATGACTTTGAAAATGAAAGTTACACATTAAATAGCGATGAAAAAGAAACGTTCTTAACGTTTACTTTTGCATTCTAATTAGTAACCAAATTATTTAAAAAAGCCGGCGTATTATCGCCGGCTTTTTTTTTACCTCTGATAATAATGCGAAGGAATCAGATTTCACTATTTTAAGTGAATTAAGATTATTATATCTAATACCTCCAAGAGGTACTAATTCAGTATTAAAACTTATTTTTTTTAAATTAAATTTAACTACGCCCAAGAAACTAGACTTGTTTAGATAATTTGTTTTAAATAATCTAGAGAACACTATATCTTTGCATCTTTGCATTTTTTTTTGTTGAATTTCTTTTAAATTGTGAGCAGATCCCATGATCTTTAAGGTATTTAAAGATCCATTATTATAGTATTTTTTATTATGCGATGAAATATATAAACCGTCCGCCTTACATTTTATTGCGGTGTTTAAATCATTTGCAACATAGAACTTAATCGCCCTTTTGTTACATTCTCTTCTAAACCATTTAAGACGTTGAATATTCTCTTGTTTATGTGTGTTTCTGTAAATGATTATAAATTTATTTCGTTTATTTATTAAACTTAAATTTAAAGTTTGAGTATTTTCAATATATAAGTAGTAATTATTTTTAGAGATAAACATTATGAATACAATAGTCGATAGATACAATAAAATAAAATCTTTTATTGATACCCATAGTCATAAAGCAAAAATTGTTGCAATAAGCAAAACTTTTGACATCAATCACATAAAACCAATAATTGAACTAGGACATTTACATTTTGGTGAAAATAAGGTTCAAGAGGCTGAAAAAAAATGGAAACCCATTTTATCTGAAAATAAGAATATTAAACTTCATATGGTTGGCAAACTTCAGAGCAACAAAGCAAAAAAAGCGGTTGAGATTTTTCATTATGTACATTCCCTCGATAATCAAAAATTAGCTAAAACTTTAAGTATTGCGCAAGAAAATTCTGGAAAACAGCTTAACTATTTTATTCAGGTTAATGTTGGTGAAGAGAATCAAAAATCAGGCTTAAGCGTAAAAGAAGTAAATGATTTCTACGAATTTTGTTTAAAAGAAACTAATTTAAAAATAATAGGGTTAATGGTTATTCCCCCCAACGATGGTAATGAAGAAAAATATTTCAAATTGATAAATCAATTGAATATGTCCTTAAACTTTAGCGATTTAAGTATGGGAATGTCAGGAGACTTTAAAATAGCATTGAATTTCAATTCTTCCTTTTTAAGAATTGGATCTGCAATATTTGGAGAAAGAATTAGGAAATAATTATTTTACTATTTTTATTAATTAAACCTAATAGTAAATACATATCTTTTTTTGAAATCGCTATGCATCCTCTAGTCGGCTTGTAATTTTTTCTAGCCAAATGTAAAAATATTGCACTTCCTTTATTTTTAACTATTGGATTTATATTATAATTTATAACTAAGATTACATCGTAAATATTTTCCTTTTTATAAAGCTTCTCGGCACTATATTTAAAAGGAAATTTAATTAATTTATTATAGAAATTTGACTTTGGATCATCACACCATCCCATATTCTTCTTTATTATTAATTTCTTTAAAAAAGATTTGATATTAGGCACTCTATCTTTTCTATAAAGCAAATATTTAAATCTAAAGTTGCCTTTTGGTGTATAACCATCACCTTCTTTTTTGCTTAATAAAATTCCTCTTTTACCAACGGCACATTTTACCTTATAATCTTTAAAGTATAATTTTTTATTTTTTAGTTTTATATGCATCAAAATAATAAAATCAATATTTTATGTTTTAGCGATGACGATTTTAGCAATTCATTGAATGAACTTAAAGAACATTTGAGTTTTAATCTATCCTTTGTAAAGAGAGAAAATATTAATGAGCAATGCCACAAATATGATACTTTATTAATTCATGAGACAATATTAAATGATAAAAAATTGTTGAATTTACTAAATAATATTTCTTCAACTAAAATTTTAATAAGTAAATCAAAAAATTTTAATAAATTTAATTATGACGAAAAACTAGATATTCCAATTCGCATCAATGAATTAAATAAAAAGGTAGTTGAGTTAAAAGTAAAAAAGAAATTTTTATCAAACTCCTCAATTAAAATAAAAGACTATATTCTTGATAAAAATGAAAAAATACTTAAAAAAAACACTTCTTCAATAATTTTAACAGAAAAAGAAATACAGTTACTAGAATTGCTGTTTAAAGAAAATAATTTTCTAAAGAAAAAAATTATTTTAGAGGCAGTTTGGAAGTACGCACCTGATGCTGATACACACACTGTAGAAACTCACATTTATCGTTTACGAAAAAAAATTATCGATAAATTTAAAGATAATAATTTTATTATTAACACAAAAGAAGGTTATAAAATTTGAAGAAAAGAAATAAAATTGCAATTGATCTATTTACAAAAAAATATAGAAAAAGAGTTGTAAAACCAAAGAAAGGCAAAGGTAGCTTTAAAAGAAAAAAGAAAACTAATCTAATCTAGCTCCAATTTTTTGAATAATTTTTGAGGCCATTTCAGTCCCTTTCTCTAAACTATCTTTAATTGATAAACTATTTATTTGACCATGAAAAAATCCAGCGGCAAAAAGATCACCTGCACCAGTAAGATCTATAACTTTGAGATTTTTGTTACTCTTACATTCAATAACTTCATCATTGTTAATTGCAACAGATCCATTTTCCCCTCTAGTTATTATAATTGTTTTTTTAAGTTGTTTTGAAAATTCTATAACTTCATCAAAATTTTTTGCGTCTAAAAGAGATACAATCTCTTGTTCATTTGCAAAGGTGATATCTAATTTATTTTTTACTAAATCTAAAAAATACTTTTTATGTCTTTCTACACAAAATAAGTCTGACAAAGACATTGAAACTTTATTTGCATTTTGAATTGCTTTGTCAAAGGCTTTTTTTGGATCGCCTTTATCCCAAAGATAACCTTCAAGAAACAGAATTTCACTATTTTTAACAGCATTAACGTCTATATCTTTCTCATTTATTTTACCGGCTGTTCCTAGGAAAGTGCACATTGTTCTTTCGGAGTCAGGTGTAATCAATATTAAACAAGTACCTGTAGGCAAATCCTCTTTTTTTTTGGAGTAGAAATATTTTACTTTTTCTTTTTTTAAACCTTCTTCATATTTGCCACCTAATTCATCATCGCTTACTTTTCCTATAAAACCAACCTTGTTTCCTAGTTGTGAAAGTCCTACTATTGAATTTGCCACTGATCCTCCTGAAACTGTTTCCTCAATCTTTAAATTTGATAAAAGATTTTTAAATTCAATTTCATTAACTAATTTCATAGTACTCTTTGTTAAATTATTATTACTTAAAAAATCGTAATCCACTTTACAAATAACATCTACAATTGCATTACCTATACCTAAAATTTTCATATCAAGCTTTTCTTGTTTTAATTGGTTTTCTTCTATTTGGATAACAATTTTTACAAATTTTACAAGTTATACCGTAACATTCTCTAGCCTTACAATATTCTCTGCCATACCAAATTATTTGTAAATGGAGTCTATTCCAATATTTCTTAGGAAAAGTTGCTTTTAGATCTTTTTCAGTTTGGACTACATCTTTTCCATTAGTTAGACCCCATCTTTGAGCTAAACGATGAATATGAGTATCAACGGGAAACGCAGGATATCCAAAACCTTGTGACATGACAACACTAGCTGTTTTATGACCAACTCCTGGAAGCTGCTCAAGCTCCTCGTAAGTCCTTGGTACTTTTCCATTGTATTTTTCTAATAGAATTTTTGAGAGATAAAAAATACTTTTAGCTTTAACTCTAAAAATACCAATTTTTTTAATTAGTCTTTCAATTTTTTTTCTACCTAATTTTACAAAATGTTTAGGACGGTTATACTTTGGGTAAATGCTTTTAGTTACATTATTTACATTTACATCAGTGCATTGAGCTGAAAGTAAAACAGAAACCAAAAGAGTGAAAGTATTTCTGTAATTAAGTGGAATAGGTACTTTTGGATAGATTTTATTTAAAATTCGAAGAATATTCTTAGACTTTTCTTTATTATTCACTGAACAGTTTTAATTCTATTTCAAATTTATTTGAAATTCAAAACGTTTCTCATGGAATATAAGCCTGGTTTTTTGCCTTTTATCCATTTTGCTGCCGCTAATGCACCTTCAGCAAAAAGCGCTCTGTCAAACGCCTCATGATTTAAAGTAACTATTTCTTTCCCACTCGAAAAAGAAACTTCATGTTTACCTACAACTGAACCCTTTCTTAATGAATTAAAATTAATTTTTTTACCATAGGGAAAAGATTTTTTGTTAAGAAATTTTTTACCAATTAATTTATATAGATTTTTGTTTTTCCCTACAGCTATACCTTTTCCAAGCATCAAGGCTGTTCCCGAAGGATGATCTTTTTTTCGTTTATGATGAATTTCAAAAACTTTACTTTGAAAATTATTGTTAAGTGATCTTGAAGCTATTTCAGTTAAATACATCAACAAATTTACTCCTAAACTCATATTACCAGCTTTAAGAATGGCTATTTTTTTTGAATACTTTCTTATCTCGTTTTCTTCTCTTTTGGAGAAGCCAGTAGTTCCAACAACTACTTTTTTTTTTAACCTACTTGCAATTTTTAAAATCTGTAAAGTACTTTTAGGAACTGTAAAGTCTATTATAATGTTAGCATTTTTAAATGCTCTTTCAGAATTAGTTTGAGGTTTTAACCCAACTATTTTTTTTAATAACTCTTTTTTTTCAGTTATAGAGACTATCTTAACATTTTTTATTTTTTTTGCAGATTTTATTATCTGCTTTCCCATTCTTCCTGTGCAACCAGTTATACTTAGCTTAATTTTTTTCATTCTCCTAATTTTTTCTAGGATCTCTAATATTTTTCAATTTTTCTGAAATACCTGAGATTTTCAAAGTTATATATATTACATATACAATACTGAAACCTAAAGCCATCGTAGCTAAAACAGTATAAATAGCAGATAGAAATCTTTCCTGAAACCAATTTTCTACCCCTGAACTTGATTGATATAAAATATTCCAAAAAAGAATAAATACAATTTCATAAACTATTATTAATTTGAACATTTTTAATTACCCGCTTTCATTAATTTTTCCAAAATTTTTTTGCTTTTTCAAAAAAAGCTTTGATCATTGGATTTGGTTTATCATCCTCTATTTTTTTAAATTCCTCCAAAATTTCTTTTTGTCTTTTGGATAATGATACAGGAACCTCAGTAACAATTCTAATATATAAATCGCCAAAAGCACTTCTTCTTAAGATTGGCATGCCTTTACCTCTTAATCTAAGTTGTTTTCCATGCTGTGTTCCCGGAGGTATCTTAATTTTTGATTTACCCCCATCAATTGATGGAACTTCAACAGTGGTCCCGAGCGCTGCATCAGAAAATGTTATCGGTAATTCGTAATACAAATTTTCCTCTGATCTTTTAAATAAATTGTGATTATCAATAGATATGAATAAATATAAGTCTCCAGATGTCGCACCTTTAGTTCCAGCCTCACCTTTTCCAGATAATCTTATTCTATTTCCATCATCTACTCCTTGAGGAATTTTAACGGAAACATTTTCTTGACCTTGAATTTTACCATTACCGTTACAGATATTACATGGTTTGCTAATAGTTTCTCCATACCCACTACAATTATGACAGGTTTGTTGAATAGTAAAAAAACCTTGGTTAGTTCTTATTTTGCCTTTTCCTTTACAATAAGAACAAGTGATCGGCTTTGAACCTTTAGCTGCACCACTTCCAGCACAATCTTTACATTTTTTATGGGTAGTGTATTTAACTTTTTTTTCTAACCCTCTATAAGCGTCTTTAAGGGAAATATTTATGTCGTATCTTAAATCGCTACCTCTATTTTCATACCCTCTTGAGGAAGAGCTAAAACCGCCTCCAAAACTATCTCCAAAAAAATCCTCAAAAATATCAGAAAAGGAAGAGGAAAAATCAAAGTTGCTGAAACCTTGTCCACCTCCAGCACCTTCAAAAGCTGCATGACCAAACTGATCATAGTTAGCTTTTCTTTTTTCGTCAGATAAGACGTGATAAGCCTCACTAGCTTCTTTAAATTTTTCTTCTGATTTTTTGTCGCCTTTAGTTTTGTCTGGATGGTATTTAAGAGCTAATTTTCTATAAGCTTTTTTAATATCTTCTTTTGTTGAAGTTTTTTCAACTCCTAAGATATCATAATAATCTCTCTTGGCCACAGGATGTATCTCCTTTTATTATATCTTAGGCGCTTTTTTCTTTGTCTTCTTTTACGTCTTCAAAGTCTGCATCGACAACATTTTCTTTTCCTTTGTCATCTTTTTTAGTTTTTTTATCGCTATCAGTCTTGTTTGGCTGTGCTTTTTGTTGGCTTTTGTAAACAGCTTCTCCTAGTTTCATAGAAACTTGAATTAAATTTTGAGTTTTCTTTTTGACATCTTCTGTGTCTGTTCCTTTAAGAGCATTTCTAAGATCAGATATTCCTGTTTCTATTGCTTTTTTTTCATCTGCTGAAATTTTATCTCCATGTTCCTTGAGACTTTTTTCAGTAGTATGAATAATGCTATCAGCCTGGTTTCTTGAATCAACAGTTTCTCTTTTCTTTTTATCCGCATCTTTGTTGGCTTCTGCCTCTTTTACCATTTTTTTAATCTCTTCGTCTGACAAACCGCCTGAGGCTTGAATTTGTATTTTTTGTTCCTTGCCAGTACCTTTATCTTTTGCAGAAACGTTTACTATTCCGTTCGCGTCTATGTCAAAAGTTACTTCAATCTGTGGCACCCCTCTTGGCGCATTAGGTATTCCAACAAGTTCAAAGTTACCTAAAATTTTATTGTCAGCTGCCATCTCTCTTTCTCCCTGTAGCACTCTTATAGAAACTGCAGGTTGGTTATCTTCAGCAGTTGAGAAAACCTGACTTTTTTTTGTTGGTATGGTTGTATTTTTGTCGATTAATTTTGTAGATACACCACCTAAAGTCTCTATACCTAAAGACAAAGGTGTTACATCTAATAAAAGAACATCTTTAACATCTCCTTGTAGTACACCAGCTTGAATAGCAGCCCCCATTGCGACTACTTCATCCGGGTTTACGCTAGTATTAGGCTCTTTTCCAAAGAAATTTTTTACTGTTTCAATAATTTTAGGCATTCTAGTCATACCTCCGACCAAAACTACTTCGTTTATTTCTGCCGCTGAGAATCCCGAGTCTTTTAAAGCTGTTTTACATGGAGCTAAAGTTTTTTCGATTAAGCCTTCAACCAAAGCTTCTAATTTTGCCCTAGTAAATTTTAAATTTACATGTTTAGGTCCTGTTTTATCTGCTGTTATGAAGGGTAAGTTGATTTCAGTTTGAGTTGCGGAAGATAACTCTATTTTAGCTTTTTCTGCCGCTTCCTTAAGCCTTTGTAAGGCTAGTTTATCATTTTTAAGATCTATTCCGTTATCTTTTTTAAATTCATTTATTAGATAATTTACTATTTCATCATCAAAATCCTCTCCTCCTAAAAACGTATCACCATTTGTAGATTTAACTTCAAATACTCCGTCACCAATTTCTAAAATTGAAACATCAAATGTACCACCACCTAAATCATAAACAGCAATTTTTTTTCCACCTTTTTTATCTAAACCATATGCTAGAGATGCTGCAGTTGGTTCATTGATGATTCTTAATACTTCTAAACCCGCAATTTTTCCTGCATCTTTGGTTGCTTGTCTTTGAGCATCATTAAAATAAGCTGGAACAGTTATAACAGCTTTGGTAACTGCTTGACCTAAATATTTTTCTGCAGTCTCTTTCATTTTTTGTAAGATAAAAGCAGATATTTGTGAAGGTGAATATTTTTTTCCTTTTCCTTCAATCCATGCTTCGCCCTTTTCTGATTTAATAATTTTAAATGGAACCCTCTCAATGTCTTTTTTAACCGAACTATCTTCAAAAGTTCTTCCTATAAGTCTTTTGGTTGCAAAAATAGTGTTTTCAGGATTAGTAACGGCCTGTCTCTTTGCCGGTTGACCAATTAATTTTTCATCTTTGTCTAAAAAAGCAACCACCGAAGGTGTAGTCCTTGTTCCTTCAGTGTTTTCCAAAACTTTAGCTTGTGATCCCTCCATGACTGCAACACATGAGTTTGTAGTCCCTAGGTCAATTCCAATTACTCTGCTCATAATTTATATTCTTTCCTTTTGTTCGTTTGTTATATGGGTGTTTTTTTTATTTCTACAAGTCATTAAATCTTATTTTTTTAAGTCTTTTTGCTCATCTATTACTAGTTTTTTCTTTGAAACTGCTACAAAAGATGGCCTTAGAAGCCTCTCTCCAAACATGTATCCAGGCTGCATTTCTTGCATAACAGTGCCTGGCTTTTCTTCCTCGTTTTCAACTTCAAGCATAGCCTGGTGTAAATTTGGATCAAATTTTTCTTTTAAACATTTTATCCTTTTGATGCCATTTTTTTCAAAAATTGAAACAAGATCTTTTTCAATTATTTCAATATTCTTTAGAAATTTTTCAAGATCTTTACTTTTTTTTAATACCTCATCATTTTTTAGAGACGTTTGTGCTCGTTGCAAGTTATCTAACAAAGACAATATTTCTCTTGCAAAATTGAAACCTCCGAATTCAAAAGCCTCTTTAGTTTCTTTTTCAAATCTTCTTCTTTGGTTTTCAAGTTCAGCTAGAGTTCTTAATAACTTTTCCTCTGTCTCTTTTAATTTATCTTCTACTGTTTGGCCTTTTTTTGCCTTGTTTTCCTCTTTTTTTGAAGAGGCGTGGTTTTTTTTAAGTTCATTACCGGGATTATTTTTATCGTTCTTAGTTTCCATAATTGTTATATAGGAATGAAAAACCTAATTACTAGAGAAATATGAAAAAAATTAGAACCATTTTAATAGGCACTCACAATGATGGGAAATTCAAAGAACTAAGCTATTTATTGCCAAAAAAGCTTAAAAAATTATCACCAAAACAATTAAGAATAAAATCCCCCAAAGAGACTGGAAAAAGTTTTTTAGCAAATTCGAAACTTAAGTCCAACTATTTTTATAACCGAACTGGAATCATTTCTATTTCTGATGACTCTGGTTTATCAATTAGTTGTTTAAAAGGAAAACCTGGTATCTTCTCAGCGCGCTGGGCAAAGAAATATGGCAGTTTTAAAAATGCTATGAAAAAAATTATTTGCATGGTTGAGAAAAAAAACAAAAAGAGAAAATTAAAAAATACTAAAGCTACCTTTATTTGTTCTTTAACAGTTCGTTTAACAAAAAAAAAAAGCATCAACTCAATAGGTAAAATCGAGGGCAATATATCAATGAAAATGCTAGGAAAAAATGGTTTTGGTTATGACCCGATTTTTATTCCAAAGAATAAAAAAATTACTTTCGGACAAATGTTAAAGAAAAAAAAAATTTTAATGGATCACAGATTTATTGCTTATAAAAAAATAAAAAAAATATTTAATACTTTATAAACTTTTCATCTTCAGTTTTATATATATTTAATTCTTGTGAAACTTTTTCATTTGAAAACTTAAAGTTTCCTATTTTTCCTCTAATTTTTCCTTTAATAAAAAAATCATTAATCGATTTAATTCCATTATTTTCCTTCCAAACATAATAAATTAAGCCCAAGGCATCATAAGCAAGAATTGTAATTTCATCGGGTTCTTGTCTAAAATTCTTAATATAGTTTTTATTATATTTGATAAAATTTTTTTGATTTATTGAGGGGTAATAAAGATTTTTTACAGAATTTTCAAAAAATATACTTTTATCAAACCATTGATTTACTGTTGTAAATAACACATCTTTATCGTTAACATCTACAAAAGCAAGAGAGGCTAAAACACTTTTTAAACTATTTCCAAAATCAATAATAATGATCGAATCAAAATTTACATTTCCTAGTGTATATTGTTGTTCTAATTTTTTTAATTCATTTATTGATTGGGGGTCATCCTTTTGCTCTAGAATTTTTTTTCTAATTTCTAAATTTCTTTTTCTTTGAGGATAATTTGTTAGTTTTTCTATTTCACCAGTTAAGATTTTTGGATCCGGACTATATTTAAATATTTTGTAACTTTTTAGGTTTATATCTTTAATAGCTTTTTCTATAAGATTCGAATAATGATTATCGGGATACATAATAATCGTCTTTTTTTTCTTTTTAGTAATTATAAAATTTTCTAAAGCATCTATTTGTGAATCTAAGCTTATGCCAATACTAATTATATTTTCTTTTATTTTGGGTTGTTTGTTAGATAGAGATATAAAAATAGTATCTTTGTATTTTTTTAATTCTTCAAAATTATTAGAGTCAACCGGTCCAATAATTACTTTAGCACCTGAGTCAATTATTTCCTTTATTGCTTTGTTTAGCTGTTCTTTATTATTTGAACTTGTATTTCTTGGGATAATTATAATGTTATCATCTCCTATCTCAGTTAATGCTAGCTGTGTTGAAAAAAGCAGCGATTCCCCTAAATTTTTATATTCCCCTGAAAAAGGAGCCAATAAACCAATCTTAATTTTTTTTTCATCTGCTAATAAATTGGTATTAAAAAAAATTAATATATAAGATAAAAAAGTAATAAAATATTTAATCATTAAAATGAACTCTTATAAACCAGGTTTGTATATTGTTTCAACCCCAATAGGTAATCTTGGAGATATAACATTAAGATCCATAGAGGTTTTAAAAAAATCAGACATTATTTTATGCGAAGACACAAGAAGGTCATTAAAGCTACTTAATCATTATAAAATTAAAAAAAAACTAGTTCCTTATCATAAATTTAACGAGAAAAAGGAACTTAACAGCATTATAGAATATTTAAATGAGGGCAAAATTTTGTCATTGATATCTGACGCCGGAACACCAATTTTATCAGATCCTGGTAATATTTTGATACAAGAGTGTCTAAAAAAAAAGATTAATATTATTCCTATTCCTGGAGCATCTTCAATTACGGCTGCTTTAAGCGTCTCTGGCTTTGAGGATAAATTTATATTTTACGGATTTTTACCAAAAAAAGAAAAAGAACTTAAAAAAGTTCTGATAAATCTTAGAAATTTAAATTTTTCGATTGTATTTTTTTTACCAAGCTTAAAGATTAATTTTTACTTAAAACAATTTAAAACCTATTTTTCTGGAAGAAATTTATTTTTAGCCAGAGAAATAACAAAAATCCATGAAACATTTTATAGAGGTAGAATAGATGATTTTGAGATATTCCCTTATCCACCCAAAGGAGAACTAACAGTTGTAATTTCTAAAAAATATAATAAAAAAGAATTAAATATTGATTCTGAAATAAAAAAACAAGCTATGAAATATCTAAAAAAATATAGTTTAAAAGATGTGGTAGACCTAATTTCAAAAAAAGAAAAGATTTCTAAAAATAAGATTTACAATATTTGCCTCAATATAAAAAATGAAAAAAACCTTTAGCATATTTGTAATTTTTTTACTTTTAACTTCTTGTTCTGGTAAAAATTTGAGTGGTTTTGGAAGAGGCGTGGATATTACTTTTGACCCCAGAACTGTAGGTATGCAAATTGATGATACAATTATGCAAAAAAATTTGATTGCTAGATTAGCTCTTAAAGATAAAAAATATTTTTTGTCTATACAAGTAGAAGTTTTGGATGGAAGAATATTTGTGACAGGGAAAGTAAATGAACCAGAAGAAAAAATAAAAATTACAAAATTAGCTTGGGAAACTAAAGGTGTAAGGTCAGTAAAAAATGCGATTGAAATAAAAGGTAAAAGTAACTTTAAAAGCACCGCAGGAGATATATTGATAACGTCCCAATTAAGGTCAGCAATAATATTCAATAGAAAAATTAAATCCGCTAATTACACATTAGAAACAATTGATAAAAAAATTTATATTTTTGGCATTGCTTTTGACGAAGACGAGAGAAAAGAGGTCATTAAAGAATCCAAGGAAATTTATGATGTTAGAGATGTCGTACCGACAATTTATTTAGTATCTGAATTGAGTAGAAGTAAAAATTAGCTTTTTTGGTACTTTATTACGTCAGCAGAGTAAGCAGCTACAGATGCCAAATTTAAAATATCTGAAGTAGAAGATCTTAACGGGGCTATTTCAATTGGAAGGTCGAGACCTATAAGCAGTGGTCCAATAAGTTTTGCATCTCCAAAAGACTTCATTAATTTAGTTGATATCGCTGCACTATGAAGAGCAGGCATGATTAGTATATTTGCATTTCCAACAATTTTTGAAAACGGATAAATTTCTTTATACATTGGATTTAAAGCTACATCTGGCTGCATCTCTCCATCAAAATTGAAATCAACTTTTTCTTTTTTTAATATTTCAATTGCTTTTCTAACATGTTCAGTATTTCTAGAAATGGGCTTACCAAATGTTGAGTGGGAAAGAAATGCTACTTTAGGATCAAAACCAAATAATCTGGCAACTCTTACGCAAGATTTGGATACATCTACAAGTCTTTCAGCTGAAGGAAAGTCTTTCACATTTGTATCTGCTACTAAAACAGTTTTCCCCTTAAATACAATCATTGTCATGCCAAAAATTTGTTCACCTGGTCTAGGATTACAAACTGTTTTAAGTTTTTCTAGAGAAGCTGAATAATGTCTAATATTTCCTGTCACCATCGCGTCAGCATCTTTACAAGCTACCATAGAAGAACCGAAAACTACTCGATCATTTCTAACAAGTCTATCAACATCTCTCTCTAACTGTCCGGTTCTTTGGAGTTTTCGATAAAGAAATTTTACGTAGCGCTCCCTTTTTTCTTTGTCGGTAGAGTTAATTATTTCAATTTTATAATTTTTATCTAATCCAATTTTTTCTAAAGTTTCTCTTACTCTCTTTTCGCTACCAACGACTATTGGCTTTCCAAGATTATTTTTTCCATATTCAATTGCAGCTTTAAGCATATTTTTATCTTCTCCTTCAGCAAAAACAACAGTTTTAGGTTTTTTTCTTACGTAAGCATTAATACCTTGCATAATAGACATAGAAGGATCTAGCCTATAACTTAATTGTTCTTTGTAATTTTCAAAGTCTTTGATTTTTAATCTTGCCACTCCAGTTTTTATTGCAGCTTTTGCTACCGCTACAGGGATAATGCTAATTAATCTAGGATCAAAAGTTGATGGGATTATATATTCTTTTCCATATTTCGGTCTTTCCCCTCCATATGCTGAAACAACTTCATCCGGAACCTCTTCTCTTGCCAGCAAAGCTATAGCTTTAGCTGCAGCCATTTTCATTTCTTCGTTTATTTCTTTTGCTCTTACGTCTAATGCTCCTCTAAATATGTATGGAAACCCTATCAAATTATTTACTTGATTTGGGTAGTCTGATCTTCCAGTAGCAACTATAGCATCAGATCTAATTTCATGAATTATTTCTGGTTTAATTTCTGGATCTGGATTGGCACACGCAAAAATTATTGGATTTTTTCCCATAGACCTAACCATATCAGATGAAACGACATCTTTTGCAGACAAGCCTAGAAAAACGTCTGCATTTTTCATAACATCTTTTAAATTTCTAAATTTTGTATTAATTGCAAAAGCAGACTTAAATTTATCTACCTTGTCTCTACTTTTATAGATAACACCCTTCCTGTCGCACATAATAAGATTGCTTTGTTTTACTCCTAGTGTTTTAAATAGATTTGCGCAAGCTATCGCTGAAGCTCCAGCTCCATTAATAACAACTTTTACTTCATTGATTTTTTTTCCAGAAATATCTAAGGCGTTAATTAAAGCCGCGGTGGTTATAATGGCTGTACCATGTTGATCATCATGAAATACGGGTATATCTAATTTTTCTTTTAATTTTCTTTCAATTATAAAACAATTTGGAGCAGCTATATCCTCAAGGTTAATTCCACCAAAAGTTCCAGAAATATTTTTTATTGTGTTAATTATCTCATCAGGATCATTGCTGTTTACCTCTATGTCTATAGAATCTATGTCTGCAAATCTTTTAAATAAAACAGCCTTGCCTTCCATGACAGGTTTTGACGCTAATGAACCAAGATTACCTAAACCTAAAATTGCTGAGCCATTGCTAATAACAGCAACTAAATTTCCTTTACTAGTATAATCATATGCACTATCTGGATTTTTTGCTATTTCTTTAACTGGGGCAGCAACACCAGGTGAATAGGCTAAAGATAGATCCCTTTTAGTTGTTAATGGTTTTGAGGAATTTACCTCAATTTTGCCAGACTTTCCCTTAGTATGAAAATTAAGAGCTTCTTTATCTGTATAATGATCAATTTTAGATTTTTTTGTCATAGAATTTTGAGTATGTAATATAAATAAGATTTTATCACTATTAATTTTGACTTAATTATGAATTTATTATCATCTACATACATATTTAGTTTTTTTACCTTAATTAGTAGGATTTTAGGTTATGTCAGAGATATATTAATAGCTATATTTCTTGGAGCTTCAGTTTTTGCTGATGTTTTTTTTGTTGCCTTTAGAGTTCCAAATACTTTCAGAAGACTTTTTGCTGAAGGCACCTTTAATGCCGCTTTCATTCCAAGCTACACGAATGAAAAACATAAAAATAAATTAAATGGCAAAAACTTTGCTGATGATGTTCTTTCTTTATTAATTTTAATATTGCTTGGAATTATTTTTGTTGTAGAAATATTTACACCTTATTTTGTTTATTTAATTGCCCCAGGTTTTTATGAAGACTCAGAAAAGTTTCAATTTGCAATTGAGCTCACACGAATAACATTTCCTTTTTTACTTTTCGTGAGTTTATCTTCTTTCTTTTCTGGTATTCTTAATTCAAATAATAAATTTGCAGCAGCTGCTGCTGCCCCAATAATTCTAAATATAGTATTAATTTTTGTTCTAATAGTTTCATCTATTTTAAATTTAAATTACGCCGTAAATTTATCCTACGGAGTTACTTTTTCAGGAATATTTCAATTAATTTTTTTGATAATATTTAGTAGAAAATTTTACAAACCTTCTATTGTTTTTAAATCTAAAATTAAAAATAATGTTAAATTTTTTTTAAAGAAACTTTTACCGAGCATTTTTTCATCTGGTGTTACTCAAATTAATATTCTAATAGGAACTATCATAGCGTCTTTTGAGGCCGGAGCAGTTTCCTATTTATATTATGCAGATAGAATTTATCAAATAAATTTAGCGATTGCTGGAATTGCCGTAGGTACTGTTTCTCTTCCAGCGTTGTCTAAAAGTTTAAAAATTGGAAAAATTGATCAGGCAATAAACATACAAAATAAATCTATCCAATTATGTTTTTTATTATCGGTTCCAGCCAGCATAGGTTTAATATTAGCTTCTGAACAAATTATCGGTGCTCTTTTTGGATATGGTTCTTTTACGAATGAAGATGTATTTTCCACAGGCCTCGCATTAAAATATTTCGGTTTTGGTGTTCCAGCATTTGCTTTAATTAAAATTCTTTCAAATTTTTTCTTTGCAAGAGATGATACAAAAACACCATTTTATTTATCTCTTATAAGTGTAATTTTGAACGTTATAATAAGCGTTACTTATTTTAGAGAAGTTGGTTTCATTATTATCCCGATAGCTACTTCTATATCAACCTGGGTTAGCGTAATTTTTTATTTAATCTTATTAACTAGATCTAAATTTTTAATTTATGAGACTTTGCCAGTGATAAATATTTTGAAAATTATTTTTTCCGCAATTATAATGTCAGTTGCACTATATTATGGGTTGGATTTGTTTGAGGATAAATTAATTTACAACAATAATTATAAGTCCATTTACTTATTAATTATGGTAAGTTTGGTGGCGACGATTTATTTAATATCTTGTTATTTATTTGGTTTATTGAAAATAAAAAACTACAAGACAAATTGATATGAACGATAATAAAAAACTAGTTTTTTCCGGAGTTCAACCTACTGGTAATTTACATTTAGGTAATTTTTTAGGAGCCATAAAAAATTTTGTTTCGCTTCAAAGAAAAATGGAATGCATTTATTGCGTTGTTGATTTACACGCAATTACAATTTTACAAGATCCGAAAAAATTAAAAGAAAATATACTAGAAACTACAGCAAGTTTTTTAGCCGCTGGTTTAGATTTTAATAAAAGTATTATTTTTAATCAATCGTCAGTAAGTGGACACGCTGAACTAGCATGGATACTTAATTGCGTTGCCAGGTTAGGATGGCTAAACAGGATGACGCAATTTAAAGATAAAGCCGGTTCAGACAAGGAGAAAGCTAGTGTTGGACTTTACATTTATCCTAATTTGATGGCAGCAGATATACTGTTATATAAAGCTACCCACATTCCAGTAGGCGCTGACCAAAAGCAACATTTAGAACTTTGTAGGGACATAGCTCAAAAATTTAATAACGATTTTAATAGTAATAATTTTTTCCCTTTACCTGAACCATTAATACAAAAAAATATTTCTAGAGTAATGAGTTTAAGGGATGGTACAAAAAAAATGAGCAAATCAGAAGACTCAGATTATTCAAGAATTAATCTTAAAGATTCAGCTGATGAAATCTCAAAAAAAATTAAAAAAGCCAAGACAGACTCTTTACCGATTCCTGAGAGTGAAAAAGAATTAGAAAAAAGATTAGAAGCTCTAAACCTACTGAATATTTATTCTGAAATTACAAATAAATCTTTAAAAGAAGTTTTAAGAGAAATGAGTGGAAAAGAATTTTCTTATTTCAAAAACAAGCTTTCAGAAGTTTTGATAGAAACGGTTAGTCCAATTGGAAAAAAAATTAAGGAATTGATGAGCGACAAAATGTATTTAGAGAAAATTTTAGCTAAAGGCAAAGAAAAAGCCTCAAAAAAGGCTGAGGAAAACTTAAAAAAGATTCGTGAAATAGTTGGATTATTGTAATATATTTCAAAAGTTATGATACATACTGAAAGTACACCAAACCCAGATTCACTTAAATTTTTATCTGAAAAAAAAATTTCTTCAGTAGGAACGGAGGAATTTCAAAAAAAAGATAAAAATATAATAGAAAATAAATTTATAAAAAATCTTCTTAATGTTAACGGAGTAGAATTAATTTTGCTTTCTGATACATTTTTAACTGTAAAAAAGACTAACGACGTTTCCTGGGAAAAATTAAAACCTACAGTTATCTCTCATATCAATGATTATTTTGAAAAAAATAATGAACCAATATTAAATAAAAGGCTCGATAAAAAAAGTTCCGTTGAAGATAATGATGAAATTGTAAAAAAAATAAAAGAAGTCTTAGATAAAAAAATAAGACCTGCAGTAGCGAGAGATGGAGGAGATATAAAATATAAATCCTTTAAAGATGGAGTTGTAAATGTTGAGCTTCAAGGAAGCTGTTCAGGTTGTCCTAGTTCATTAATGACATTAAAACAAGGAGTTCAAAATTTACTTTGTCATTACATAAAAGAAGTAAAGTCTGTAGAGGCAAGCTAAATGAAGAAAAATTTAAGTTATAGAGAAAAACTATTAGAACTTGGAAATATATACAAGGTTTCTGAAATCAAAAATTACACAAAAAATAAAAAATATTTAACTACTCCGCAATTAGAACTAATTTTAAAAAAAAATAAAGTACCGATACCGACAGAGATAAATAAAAGTTTAATAGAAATACAAGTAAAAAAAATATCAAAACCAGTTTATTCCACTGGAAACAAAATCAGCGGGACTATTTATGAAAGTAAAAAGTTTATTTTTGGAATTTTGTCATCGTTTAGAAAAGGAATAGAAAATCTTATAATAGGAGTTTGTAATGCAATTATATCTCTTTTATCTTTTATAAGCAGAGGAACTGTAAATTTATTAAATCTGATCTATAATTTTAAGTCTCAAGATAAAAAAGGAAATAAAATAGTAACATACAGTCTATCTTTATCTTTTTTAGTATTAGTAGTAATAGCTGGCATTAGCGTCTATGATGTTATCAAAGAAACCAGTGTAGAAAATTTTTCTGCTGAAAAAAAGATAGAAAAAGTAAAAACTAAAGAGAAAGTTAATTTAAAAAAAGATAAAGAATCAAAAGAAACTTCTAAGAAAAAAATTGACAAACAAAATAAAGAAGTATCAAAAATTCCTAAAAAAGAACAAACAGCTACTAAGAAAAAATCTGATCAGGTTAAAGAGTTTGTTTTACCTAATTTGAACCTAAAAACAGAAACAGTTCTAAATTTATTTGAAGATGTGCAATATGATCTTAAACAAGTTCGTTATGAGAAAAAAGTTAGGCCAATATATTTTACTCAATTTCCGAAAGATTTGGATGAAATCTTAGATACTAAACTAAAAAAAGATACCTTTATAAAAATAGTTTTACCATTAGTTGTAGCTGAAAATGGAAAAATTTTGAACGATAGATACAAACTTAAAAAAATTACTAGAAAGAAAGATGAGGCTAGAAGTAAAAAAGAAAAGTTATGGCTAGACACAAAACTGAAAGAATATAAAATTAAAGATAAGGACATCATAGAGCTAAATAAGAGAATGGACATCATCCCAATCTCTATAGCTCTTGCTCAAGCAGCAAAAGAGAGTGGATGGGGTACATCAAGATTTGCTCTTGAAGGAAATGCAATATTTGGTCAGTGGACCTGGACCGGAACTGGGATAGCCCCTCTAGATAGGAGTAAAGAAAAAAACCATAGAATTTTAAGATTTCCAATTTTAAGAGCTTCAGTAAAAGCATATAAGAATAATCTAAACACACACAAGGGATATAAATCTTTTAGAGAAAAAAGATTTTCTTTAAGGAAAAAAAATAAATTTATTTCTGGACCTCAATTAATTCATACACTTGATAACTATGCTCAGACTGGCAAAGAGTACACAAAAACATTAGCTAAGATTATCGATCAAAATTCTTTAACAGATTTCGAAAATGTTAAATTAGCTAATTCTGTAGTTAAAAAAGAGTTAGATTTATAAAATTATTTTTCTGCAATAACGAATTGCACACCAAGCCATCTCCAAAGACCATTATCTTCTCTTAAAGAACAATTTATCCTCCCTCTTTCAGTTATAAATTTTCCTTTAAGTTTAATTTCTATTTTATTATTATCTTTGAAAATTATCTCAGACTTTCTCCATTTATTTTCCTCATTTGAATAGCAATTTATTAATTTAATATTTTTAATATCATCAAAAAATTCAACCGATACTTTCGGAGGATTATTTTCATCGAAAATATATTTTTCCTCGGGGTTTATCTTTTTAAATTTAAATGGCAGAGTTTTTAATATAGTTTTAAATCTCTTTATTTCCCCATATTTTTCATTAATTGGAAATCTTGGTAGTTCTAGAAGATCTTTAGTATCATCAACAACCCCTGAATGTTGACCAAATGCAAATTTAAATTTAAGACTATTTACAATTTCTTTTAGTTCAACACTATATTCTCCAAAAGGATAAGAAAAAAAATGAGAATTATATCCCATTTTGTTTTTAAAAATTGATATTGATTTTTTTAGGTCATCCATCACTTCATTTTTATTTTCATCAATTAAATACTCATGACTATGACTGTGATTTCCAATATGAGCAAAGTCCTCTTTCGCTACCTCATTTATTTGGCTCCAAGTCATGTAGCCTTTTTTACCTACCTCTCGTGTACTGACAAATAAAATAAAAGGAATTTTTTTTGATTTCAAAATAGGCCAGGCATTTTCATAAAAAGATAAAAACCCATCATCAACTGTTAAAAGTAATTTTTTTTTTGTTTTATTTTTTAATTCGGACTCAAAGTCATCTGGGTTTACAAAACTAAATCCTTCGTTAATAATTAAATTTAAATGATCTTTAAAGTCTTTAATTTTCACATTTGTTGAGGGATATTTGTTTTCCTCAAATCTATGATACATTAGTGTAATTATTCCGTAATCAGGGGCACTGTTTGATGACGAATAGGATTTGTAAGGATTAAATAAAAAAACTATAAATAAAAAAATGATTAAAGATTTTTTAATAATTAATTGCACAGGCAAAAATGACTCAATTGGATTAAAATTGAATAATAATTTTTTTGTAGAGAAATTACAAACGAATATTAAAAATAATGAAATACTTGTTAACAAAATATTTGACCTACTTACAAAAAAGAAAGCAAAGATTGATAGTAATTTTTCAATAATAGTTAATATTGGTCCTGGAAGTTTTTCAGCCATAAGAACCTCTCTGGCTATTGCAAAAGGAATTAAAATATCAAAAGGATCAAATATTTATGCATATAAAAATTCACTTTTATCAGAATTTAACTTGAAAAATATTGAATTTTTAATAAATAATAATTTATTAGAAAATAAATTGATTAAACCACTATATTTAAGTTAAATTAATAAAATAAAATGAGTTATATAGAAGACAAATGTAAAGCAAAAGGTGTTAGACTAACCGAGCAAAGACGAATAATAGCAAGAGTTATGTCAGAATCGAAAGAGACGTATGGATCAAAAGATCATCCGGATGTAGATGAACTTCACAAGAGAGTATCATCATTTGATAAAAGCATAAGCATAGCTACGGTTTATAGAACAGTAAAACTTTTTGAAGAATCTGGAATTATAGAACGTCACGATTTTAAAGAAGGAAAAGCTAGATATGAACCACTCACAGATGAGCATCATGACCATTTAATAGACGTGAACACTGGAGAAATAATTGAATTTGTTGATAAAGATATAGAAAAGTTACAAAAAAAAATTGCTGAAAAGCTTGGCTATAAATTAGTTGATCATAAATTGGAATTGTACGCCTCAAAAATAAAAAAGAATTAATATTTTGTCAAAAAAAATTTTTATTAAAACTTTTGGATGTCAAATGAATGAATACGACAGCAATCGTATTTTAGATATTGCTAATGAAGCAGGATACATTCCCACAAATGATTTATTAGATACAGACTGTTACATACTTAACACTTGTCATATAAGAGAAAAGGCTACAGAAAAAGTCTATGACGATATAGGAAGAGTTAGAAAAAAATTCAGAAATCAGAAAAAACCGATATTATTAGTTACAGGCTGTGTAGCTCAGGCAGAAAGTGATGAGATGATGAAAAGGAGTAATTATATTGATGGAGTGATTGGTCCGCAGTCCTATCATTTACTTCCAGAGATAATAAAAAAGATAGAAAATAGAAAAAAAATAAATTTTACTGAATTTGACACGATAGATAAATTTGATAAATTAAAATCTGTTCGAAATACTAATTCTAAAATTTCTACTTTTTTAACAATACAAGAAGGTTGTGATAAATTTTGTAATTTTTGTGTGGTTCCTTATACAAGAGGGCCAGAATATTCTAGACCATTTGACGAAATCTTATCTGAAGCGAAACAGCTTATTGAAAATGGATCAAAAGAAATTGTATTATTAGGTCAAAATGTTAACGCATATAATTATAAAAACTTAAAATTATCTAATCTGATTCATGATCTTAACCACCTTAAAGGTTTAGAGCGTATTAGATTTATGACTTCGCATCCAAAAGATATGACAGAGGATTTAATAGAAACTTATGAGTCCTGTGATAAATTAATGCCATTATTGCATCTACCGGTTCAAAGCGGATCATCTAAAATATTAAAATTAATGAATAGAAAACATAATATTGAAGATTTTCTAGAAATTGTAAAAAAGTTGAAAAAAAAGAATAGCTCTATCAGATTTTCAAGTGATTTTATCATTGGCTATCCAGGAGAAAATCAGAAAGACTTCAATGATACAGTCAAACTTATGAAAAAAATTAAATTTATCAATTCTTACTCTTTTTTATTTAGTTCTAGACCTGGAACACCATCCTCTAATTTAAAAATGGAAGATCCTAAAATTTTAAAAGATAGATTAAAATTTTTTCAAAAGGTAAGTAATAAAATTAAAATTGAATACAGAAGTCAACTTATAGAAAAAAAATTAGAAGTTTTATTTGAAAATAAATTAAAAAATCAAGAAAAGTATTTTGGAAGAGACAAATATGGAGACCCTGTAATAGTAGAGAGTAAAACTAATCTTGTAGGAAGAATTTTAAACATTAAAATTAAGAACTTTAATCAGAACTCTCTTCTTGGTGAAATTATACATGAAGATAAAAAAGAATTTGCTGCCTAAATGTCAGAAATCAGTAATTTAGACCAAACTTTTGCATCAAAAAAAATAGACAAAAAAACTTTTAATGTTCAGATATTCGAAAATAATATTTTGATGGCTGTGGTAGGAGAATTCAACTCTAATTTGTTAGAACTTGAAAAGCTTACAAATACCAATATTTTTTTTAGGGGTAATTCAATTACTATAAAAGGAAATACAAATAACATAAATCAAGTATTTGAAGCAATAAAATTTTTGATAAATAAATTTATTTTGACTAATTCAATTGAAAAAAATGATATAATTTTCTCGGTGAAAAAAAATATAAATGAAAGTAAAAACTCTAATATTCAATCTTTAGACCAGCTAATTAAAACTCCCAGAAGATCAGTTATAGCTAGATCTAAAAAACAGTCTGAATACATAAAAGCGCTTAAGGAAAATGATATAGTAATAGCTCTTGGTCCTGCTGGAACAGGAAAAAGTTTTTTAGCAGTTTCAGTAGCAATTACAATGTTAATGGAAAAAAAAGTAGAGAGAGTTATTTTATCTAGACCCGCGGTTGAGGCAGGAGAAAAGCTTGGTTTTTTACCAGGAGACATGAAAGACAAAGTAGATCCTTATTTAAGACCACTTTACGATGCTTTATATGATTTATTTGGTTTTGAAAAAATACAAAAAAAAATAGATTCAGGCGAAATCGAGATTGCCCCACTTGCTTTTATGAGAGGTAGAACGCTGAAAAATTCTTTTGCAATTTTGGATGAAGCTCAAAATGCAACATCTACACAAATAAAAATGTTTTTAACAAGAATTGGAGAAAATTCTAAACTTGTAGTCAATGGAGATCCATCTCAAATAGATTTAATTAATAAAACCCATTCAGGTCTAATTAAATCCAAAAATATTTTAGGCAAAATTAGTGAAATCAAGACAATTGTATTTGATCACCGCGATGTAGTAAGGCACCCATTGGTCTCAAAAATTATTCAGGCATATCAAAAAGACATTGATGATAAAAGTTAATGTTATTGTAGGTAATAAGAATTGGATAAAATTCATTAGAAAACCTGAAGCTTATTTAAAAAGAAAAATAAACTTATTAAATAAAAAAAAAATTTTATTTAAAAAAAATGTATTTTTTTCTTTACTCCTAAGTAACAATTCTGAAATAAAAAAAATAAATAAAAAATTTAGAAATAAAGACAAAGCAACAGATGTCTTATCATTTCCGTTTTATGAAAAAAATGAAATTAAAAATCTATTGAAAAACAATAGTGAATTTTATTTAGGAGACATAATTGTAAATTTAGATAAAATAGCCAATAAGGCAAACAACAAAAAAGAGATTAAAGTTAAGTTTGATAAACTTTGGATTCATGGTTTGACTCATTTATTAGGTTATAAACACAGGTTAAATAAAGACTATCTAAGAATGAAAAAAATAGAAAAAAAATTTTATAATTTAATTATTTAAATGTTCGTAGAAAAATTATCCAAAAATAGAAGTTTTATGATTTTTATACTACCCTTTTTTTTGGGGCTTCTGTCAGTTTTTAGTTTTCAGCCATTCAATATTGTAATTATAAATTTTTTTATAATTTCTGGTTTATTTTTGCTACTTACTTACGTTCAAAAAAGATCAAGAAATATTTACAGAAAGAAACCTTATCGAGCAAATCTTTTTTTTATAGGGTATTTGTTTGGAATTGGTTTTTTTCTATCTACTACATACTGGATTTCATATTCACTTACATTTGATGAAAATTTAAAATTTTTAATTCCTTTTTCAGTAGTTCTAATTCCTTTGTGTTTGGGTATTTTTTTTGGTTTAGCAACTCTATTTTCAGGCCCATCTTTGAAAAATAATTTTTCTTCATTTTTCTTATTTTGTTTATCTTTTTCTTTGCTAGATTTTTTAAGAGGAAATATATTATCTGGTTTTCCTTGGAACTTGTGGTCTTATGCCTGGTCTTCGTACACAGAAATTATCCAAATACTAAATCCAATAGGTCTTTATGCATTTAACTCAATTTCGATAGCCTTTTTTTGTTCTCCAGCAATATTATTTTTTAAAAGTAAATATAAATATTTTATTTTTTCAATTTTTTTTTTAATTTTTTTTATATTTTATATTTATGGATCATTTAATATTAATAAAAACCAAGAATTATTATATGAAACTGAAAATAGTTTTAATATTAAAATTGTATCTCCAAATTTTAATATGAGATACATAGATAGTGACGCAGAAATTAAACAAACGATACAAAAGCTTTTTAGATATAGTGAGCCCGATCTAAATAAGAAAACTATTTTCGTTTGGCCAGAGGGAGCGTTTGCAGGCGTTTATTTTGAAGATTTAAAAAAATATTCGAATTTGTTCGTCTCAAATTTTTCTAAAGATCATTTTATTATTTTTGGAATAAATACTGAAGATAAATTTAGAAACAGCTATTTTAATAGTTTAGTTATAACTAATAATAACTTAGACATACTTTATAAATACGACAAACGAAAACTTGTTCCTTTTGGAGAGTTTTTGCCATTAGACTATATTTTTGAAAAATATGGATTAAAGAAAATTACTCAAGGTTATGGTTCTTTTTCAAAGGGAAGTGAGCAAAAAAATTTCATATTTGAAAACTTAAATATTCTTCCTTTAATATGTTATGAAATAATTTTTCCAAGATTAACCCAAAGATCTGAAGAAAGTACAAATATTATAGTGAATATTTCAGAAGATGCATGGTTTGGAGACTCGATAGGACCTCACCAACATTTTGCAAAAGCTATTTTTAGATCAATAGAAAATAACACTTATCTTATTAGATCAGCTAACAAAGGAGTTAGCGCGTTTATTAACAACAATGGAGTTGTAATAAAAAAATTGGGTCCAGATGAAGTAGGAAATATAGAATTAAATGTACCACTAATTAACAACAATCTTAAAAACAAAAATGATTTGATATTTTTTATTCTTTTATTTACATATACCATTATCTTTTTTGTTTTAAGAAAAAAATTAAAATGACAAGTAATAAATATTTTTTTACAAGCGAATCTGTTTCTGAAGGGCATCCAGATAAGGTATGTGATCGTATTTCTGATATGGTTGTTGATTCTTACTTAACAAAAGATTCGCAAGCAAGAGTCGCTTGTGAAACTTTAGCTACAACTAGTAAAGTTGTGCTTGCAGGTGAAATAAGAGGACCAAAAATTGAAAACGATGATTTAATACAAAGAGTCAGGGATTGCATAAAAGACATAGGTTACGATCAAGAAGGGTTCAGCTGGAAAACCGCAAAAATTGAAACTCATTTACATGAACAATCCTCTGATATTGCTATGGGTGTTGACTCAAAAGGAAATAAAGATGAGGGGGCCGGAGATCAAGGAATAATGTTTGGATACGCTTGTAAAGAAACAAAAGATTTAATGCCTGCTCCAATACATTTTTCTCATAAAATTTTAAGATTAATAGCTGAGGATAGAAAAAAAGGTTTAATAAAAGGAATTGAACCAGACTCAAAAAGTCAAGTCACTATGCTATATGAAAATGGTCTACCTAAAACAGTTACTTCAGTTGTTATTTCTACTCAACATTCAAAAGATCTAGATCACAAAAAAGTTAAAGAACTTGTATACCCTTATATAAAAAAATCTATCCCTAACGAATTGATAAAAGATTTAGATGAAAAAAATGTTTATGTTAATCCAACTGGTCAATTTATAATTGGAGGACCAGATGGAGACACCGGCTTAACTGGAAGAAAAATAATAGTTGATACATATGGTGGAGCAGCACCCCATGGAGGAGGAGCTTTTTCTGGTAAAGATCCTACGAAAGTAGATCGATCAGCAGCTTATGTTGCCAGATATGTTGCAAAAAATGTCGTTGCGTCAGGTGTTTCGGATAAATGTTTAATTCAATTAGCATATGCTATTGGTGTTTCAAAACCACTTTCTGTTTACGTTAGCTTATCTGAAAAAGATAAAGATAAAACCGAAGACATTAAAAAGATAATTAATCAAAATTTTGATCTTTCTCCCCGTGGTATTAGAGAGCTTTTAGGTTTAAACAGACCTATTTATCAACCTACTTCAGCTTATGGTCATTTCGGTAGAGAACCATTAAGCAATGGTCAATTTTCATGGGAAAAAACTGATAAAAAAGATATTTTTTCAAAGTAAATCTTGAAAAAGTAGATATATTTTATATATATACATGTACATTGTTGAAATTTCAAAATGGGCACTAGCCCATTTTTTTTTGGAAAGGATAAAAACATATAATGTTAAATAGAGGATTAGATAAACTAGAACTATTGAGGATAGTCGAGTCAGTCGCTAATGAGAAATCTATAGACAAAGAACTTGTAATCGAATCCATGGAAAGCGCTATTCAAAAAGCTGCTTTAACGAAATTTGGAAATGATAACTCTATAGAAGTTACCATTGACAGAAAAAATGGAGAAATCAAAATTAAAAAAGTTTTTGAAATAGTAGAAAAACCAGAAGACGTTAGTAGAGAAATTACTTTAGAACAAGCTAAAAAAATTGAAAAACAAAATAAAGATCTCAAAGTTGGTGATAAAATATTTGAAGAGTTACCCCAAATTGATTTTGGAAGAATAGCAGCTCAAAGTGCAAAACAGGTTATTAGCCAAAGAGTAAAGGAAGCAGAAAAAACAAGACAATATGAGGAATTTATTGACAAGGAAGGTCAAATATTGAGTGGAATAATTAAAAGATTGGAATATGGAAATGTAATAATGGATTTAGGAAAAGCAGAAGGTGTTATTAAAAAAGATGAGCTTATTCCAAGAGAAATTTTGAAAACCGGAGATAGAGTCAAGGCTTATTGCTACGAAGTAAAAAAAGAAATAAAAGGTCATCAAATTTTTTTATCTAGAGCCCACCCTCAATTTTTGGCAAGATTATTCTTTCAGGAAGTTCCAGAAATTTATGAAGGAATTATAGAGATTAAATCGGTAGCTAGAGACCCAGGGAGCAGAGCAAAGATATGTGTAAATTCTAATGATAGCTCAATAGATCCAGTAGGAGCTTGTGTTGGAATGAGGGGAAGCAGAGTTCAAACTATAGTAAACGAACTTCACGGAGAAAAAATAGATATAATTAAGTGGACTGAGGATTTACCAACTTTGATAGCTGAGTCACTTTCGCCAGCTGAAATACAAAAAGTTATAATTGATAAAGATAGCAAGCGAATAGATGTAATTCTTTCTGAAGAAAATTTGAGCAAAGCAATTGGTAGAAGAGGTCAAAATGTAAGGTTAGCTTCTAAATTAACAAATTTTGAAATTGATATACTTACTGATAAAGAAGACTCTGAAAGAAGACAAGTTGAATTTAAAGAAAAAACTGATCTTTTAATTAAAAGTTTAGAAGTTGACGAAACTTTAGGACAACTTCTAGTATCCGAAGGTTTCCAAGGTATCGAGGAAATATCGCAATCAAATCCTGATGAGATTTCAAGGATAGAGGGTATAGACGAGGACACTGCAAAAGAATTGATTAATAGGTCAAAAGAAAACTTAATAAAAGAAAAGGAAGAGATTGGAAAGAAATTAAAAGAACTTGGTGTTGAAGACTCTTTGATTAATCTAAAAGGAATGACACAAGGAATGTTAGTTATATTAGGACAAAGAAATATTAAAAAATTAAATGATTTTGCAGACTTATCTTCTGATGAGTTAATAGGAGGTTTTGATGAAATTAAAGGAAAAAAAATAAGAATAGAAGGCTATTTAGAAGAATTTTCTCTCTCAAGAGAGGAAGCCGATCAATTAATTATGTCCGCTAGAGAGATAGTGTATAAGTGAGGTTAAATATGGAAGATAGAAAAAATAAGAAAAAAACTCTTACTATTTCAAAAAGTTTTAACAAAAAAGTAAAACCATCTTCCCTTCCACAACAAGGCAAAAAATCGTTTTCAATAGAGAAGAAAAAGCCCTTTAAATCAAGAGATATAAATAAATCAAATCCTAATAGCGGTTCGACTAACAGATTTGCTCCAAATAAAAAGAAGAATTTTGCTAGAAAATTTATCGAACAACAGGCCAAAAAAAACTTCATTAAAAAAGACGATAAGACTCCAAAAAAAAGTAAATTAAAACTAAATAGTTCTATAGATAGAAAAAATTTTAAAATGACAGTAAATAGAGCCTTAAATGTAGAAGAGATAGAAATTAAACAAAGAAGCTTAGCATCAGTAAAACGAGCTCGCCTTAAAGAAAAGAAAAATATTTCTGACTCAGAAGATAAGAAAGAATTTAAAAAAGTAGTAAGAGATGTAAAAGTTCCTGATCAAATTTCTATACAAGAATTATCAAATAGAATGGCAGAACGATCAAGTGATATAATTAAATTTCTATTTAACATGAAAGTTGTAGCAACCATTAACCATGTCATAGACAAAGATACAGCAGAATATATAGTTAAAGAATTCGGCCACAAACCTATTATTGAAGAAGCCCCTTCTTTAGAAATTAATAAGAAGCAAAATTTAACTGAGGGAGATGTAAAAAAAAGGCCTCCAGTGGTAACTATAATGGGTCACGTAGATCACGGCAAAACTTCTCTTTTGGACTCTCTTAGAGATACTAGTGTGGTTTCAGGAGAGCATGGAGGAATTACACAACATATCGGTGCCTATCAAATAAAAACTGAAAATAATCAAATGATAACTTTTATCGACACACCAGGGCATGCTGCCTTTACTCAAATGAGAGCAAGAGGATCGAAAGTAACTGACATTGTAGTTTTAGTTATTGCAGCAGACGATGGAATAAAACCTCAAACAGTTGAAGCCATTCAACACTCCAAAGCTGCTAAAGTTCCTATCATCGTAGCTATAAACAAGTGTGATTTGCCCAATAAAAATATAAGCAAGATTAAAAACGATCTTATGCAATACGAATTAATCGCAGAGGATTTAAGTGGAGACACTCTATTTGTAGAAGTTTCAGCTTCTAAAAAAACAAATCTAGACAAACTAAAGGAAACAATTATTTTACAATCAGATATTTTAGACTTGAAAGCCACAGTATCTGGCCCTGCGTCTGGTACAGTTCTAGAGTCAAAGATTGACAAGGGGAAAGGACCGGTATCAACAGTATTAATTTCTTCAGGACTTCTTAAAAAAGGAGATCACTTTGTCTGTGGAAATACATGGGGGAAAATAAGAGCCATTATCAATCATGACGGCAAAAGTATTGATGAGGCACTTCCATCTATGCCCGTTGAAATATTAGGTATGAATGACTCAGCATTTGCAGGAGCTGAATTTTTAGTAACAGATGAAAATAAAGCTGAAAAAATTGCTGAATTTAATAGTAAAGACAAATCTAGCACTAATAAAAATTTATTAGCAAAAGATAAAACAACGTTGTTTGATGATAAGAAAGAAAAGGAAGAACTAAATATAATAATAAAATCAGACGTCCAAGGTTCAAGCGAAGCTTTAAAAAATGCAATAAACAAAATTGAACATCCAGAGGTAAAACCAAATATTATACTTTCGGATATTGGAATGATAAACGAAACAGATGTTTCTCTTGCCAAAGCATCTAAGGCAATTTTATTAGGGTTTAATGTGAAGCCTAATAGAGAAGCTAAAAAATTAGCTGAGGAACAAGGTATTGAGATAAAATATTATAATATAATTTACAAAGCTCTCGAAGCTATACAGAAAAGCTTATCTGGTTTATTAGAGCCAGATATTAACGAAAAAGTAATTGGATCTGCAGAGATTCTGCAAATATTTAAAGTTTCTAAAGCAGGAAAGATCGCGGGATCAAAAGTTACGAATGGTGAAATAAAGAACAAATCTAAAGCTAGACTTATAAGAGATGGTGCTGTGGTTTATGATGGAGAAATAACAAGCATATTTAGAGAGAAGAATGCTGTAAAAGAAGTTAAAACAGGATTAGAATGTGGTATTAGTTTGAAAGATTTTATAGACTTTAAAGAAAAAGATATTATAGAGTCATACCAGATTGAGCGAATTGAAAGAGAAATTTAATGAAAAGAGAGAAAAATTCTTCAGCCTACAGCCAAAGGCAACTTAGAGTTGGAGAGCTTGTAAAACAAAATTTAGGAGAAATTTTTATAAGAAATGAGGCAAAAATTCCCTCGATTAATACGAAGGTAATTACTGTTACTGAGGTCAGAATGACCCCAGATTTAAAAACTGCCAGAGCCTATGTGATACCATTAGGGGGCCTTGAAATGGATAAAACAGTTAGTATATTGACGGAATTCTCACATCTTGTTAGAAAGGCACTATCAAAAAAACTTGATGTGAAGTTTCTTCCTAGGCTTTCATTCGTACAAGATAACTCTTTTGAATATGCTGAAAAAATAGAAAGATTGATAAAAAGAAATAAAGAAAATGAAAAAGAAAAAAGACGAAGTAATTAAATCCCTTGCCATTCACACAAAAGACGTTGGGTCTGCTGAGGTTCAAATTGGATTATTAAGCAAAAAAATCGAAAAATTATCTGAACATTTTAAAAAATTTAAAAAAGATAAACATTCTACACTTGGTTTAAATAAATCTGTGAATAGAAGAAAAAAATTACTAGCTTATTTAAAAAGAAAAAAGCCGGAGTCTTATAATAAAGTATTAAAACAACTCAATTTAAGGAAATAATGTTTAAAATTTATAAAGAAGAAATAGAAATTAATGGAAAAAAAATTACTTTAGAAACAGGTAAAATTGCTAGACAGGCAGATGGTGCCATAATCGCATCTTGTGGTGAAACAGTCGTAATAGCAACAGCAGTAGGTGCTAAGAATCTAAAAGATGGTCAGGATTACTTTCCATTGTCTGTAAATTATCAAGAAAAATTTTATGCAGCAGGAAAAATACCTGGAGGATACTTCAAAAGAGAAGCAAGACCAACAGAAGCTGAAACATTAATATCTAGATTAATAGACAGACCAATTAGACCACTGTTTCCATCAAGTTTTATGAATGAAGTACAGGTATTACCTACAGTTTTATCTTATGATGGAGAAAATCAGCCAGATGTTTTGTCTATAATTGCTTCTTCAGCTGCTTTAGCCATATCAGGACTTCCGTTTCAAGGTCCGATAGCCGCAAGTAGAGTGGGTTATAAAGATGGAGAGTTTTTATTAAATCCTACAATAACAGAATTAAAAGAATCTGAATTAGATTTAGTAGTAGCAGGAACAAAAGACGCAGTTTTAATGGTAGAATCAGAAACTTCAGGATTATCAGAAAAAATAATGCTAGATGCTGTGAAATTTGGACATGAAAAATTTATTCCGATTATTAAAGCAATTGAAAATTTATCAAAAAAAGCAGGTAAACCTAAATGGGAAATCGAGGAGATAGATCATTCTGACCTTAAAGATAAGATTACTAAAACTTTTGAAGCAGATTTAAGAAAAGCTTTTAAAGAAATTGATAAAAAGAAAAGATCAACTGCTATTTCAGAAATAAATACTAAATGTAAAGAAATGTTCGCAGAAGATGAAAAGGTGACTGAAAATCAAGCAATGGCTCAATTAAAGTCATTAGAAAAAGACATTGTTAGAACAGCAATTTTAAAAGACAAAAAAAGAATTGATGGTAGGGGTCTTTCAGATGTGAGACAAATTAAATGTGAAGTAGGTGTGTTGCCACGAACTCATGGATCAGCACTATTTACGAGAGGTGAAACCCAAGCTTTGGTTGTTACCACTTTAGGTATGTCTGATGATGAACAAAGATTAGAAAGCCTTGAGGGAATGCAAAGATCTAATTTTATGCTTCATTACAATTTTCCTCCATTCTCAGTTGGTGAGTGTGGCAGAATTGGAACAGGACGTAGAGAAATAGGCCACGGAAAGTTAGCTTGGAGAGCTATAAACTCCTCATTGCCTAAAAAGGAAAATTTTCCTTATACTTTAAGAGTAGTTTCTGAAATT
>MDTB01190884.1_pt1 | contig 55958 bp, 55 predicted proteins | sample 811161 | NCBI WGS metagenome assembly MDTB01 (sample SAMN05326650, study PRJNA326480) | marine metagenome | isolation source: seawater | place: Mediterranean Sea | collected 2009 | reverse complement strand
GCCACAATGGGCTATAGATTCCTCTTTTAGCTCTACAAAGGCTGTTACCTGTGGGTTGTTTTTTAATAGGTTAACAATAGCCTCTAAGGGTGCAATTCTCTCTGATTTAAAGCGCTGTCCTAGTCGTTCGGGCTCAAATGCGGGCAATTTCAATAATTCTTGTCGACTGTATTGAAAAATATTCCCTGACTGCCCACTCACTCGCTGTAAATCGGCATCATGATAGATAATAGGTAAGCAATCGCTACTAAATTGGATATCAAGCTCAATAAAGAGGGCGCCAAATTCAACCGCCTTGGCAATGGAAAGCGCGGTATTTTCAGGGTAATTAAGTTGAAGCCCCCTATGAGCAACCAGTTTATCTAAGCTAAACCGAACATCTGACATCATAAGCCTCAGGAATAAAAAGAGCCTAAACTAGCCTAAGTTTTTTTCAGCTGCCATTACACACTGCAAAATCAGTGTATTAATGGTCATGGGGCCAACGCCACCGGGAACGGGTGTATAGGCCGATGCGGATTCAATAATCGGTTCAAGTTCAATATCGCCCAAACCACCTGGGTGATAGCCTGCATCTACAACTACAGCACCCTCTTTGATCCAGTCAGCTTTAATAAACTCTGGTCGACCAACAGCGCCCACCAAGATATCAGCCTGCTTGATTAATGATGGAAGATCCTGGGTTCTTGAATGACAGATAGTCACCGTAGCATTGGCATTTAACAGCATTAATGCCATTGGCTTACCGAGAATAGGGCTTCTGCCTACCACTACTGCATGCTTGCCCGATAATTCGATATTATAGGCTTCAAGGATTCGCATAATGCCCTGAGGTGTGGCTGAGCCATAGGCAGGTTCCTGCATAGCCATCCGGCCAAAGCCGAGACAGGTAACGCCATCCACATCTTTTTCAGCTGCTATGGCATCAAAACAGGCGCGCTCGTCTATTTGAGAAGGCACAGGGTGCTGCAAAAGAATACCTTGGCAGTCTGCGTTGGCATTTAATTCGCTTATTTTTTCTAATAACTGTTCTGTTGTAGTTTCTTCAGGTAACTCAACGGCAATGCTCTCCATACCAATCCGCTTACAGGCATTTTGCTTCATTTTTACATAGGTACCTGAGGCCGGATCTGAGCCTACTAGGATGGTGGCAAGAATGGGTGCTTGGCCATTATTAGCTTGTTTAAGTACGGTAACGCGCTGGCTGAGCTCAGCTTCGGTTTTCTGTGCTAATGATTTGCCATCGAGAACAAGTGCAGACATAGAGAATTAACCTAATTAAATTGGGTTTAGATCAGCTTGAATACAGATTTTATTTTACCTGATAGTTAAACCAGATAAAAACAATGATTAGATAAATTAATAGAAAATTTAATAGAAAAAATAACAAAAGGGGAAATGGGGTGGACGACGGGGATTGAACCCGCGACCACCGGAATCACAATCCGGGGCTCTACCAACTGAGCTACGTCCACCATCACACTGTGTAACACCGTTTCTACACCAAAATAACCAACTGCTAGAATGCTAATATGACTTAAATGGCGCGCCCGGCAGGATTCGAACCTGCGACCCACGGCTTAGAAGGCCGTTGCTCTATCCAGCTGAGCTACGGGCGCATTCAGAGTAAACCAATTCAGCCTCACTCTACAGCCGGAAAGTGGTCGGGGATGAGGGATTTGAACCCCCGACATCCTGCTCCCAAAGCAGGCGCGCTACCAGACTGCGCTAATCCCCGAATGTCTCACCAAGCGGTCTCTAATGAGAGGGCGCATAATACTGACCAACACTCATCTCGTCAATCTGTAATAAGGTTCAAATACCATTTTATTTTATTTTAATGATAAATTTTAACAAAACCACAGGGTCAGACTTTGTTATGCACTGACAATCAGGATTGGTTACACTAAAAGTTAATGGAGGAATTTCTATGTATTTTGGCGAAAATGTAAGTCTTACAATTATTGAAGATAATTTTCTCGAACTTAACTTTAATAATTCTTTGGGCTCAGTGAATAAACTCGATAAGCAAACCCTAGGCGAGCTGGATAAAGCGATTAGGGCTGCGCAACAAGCAAAGGATATAAATGGCCTATTACTCACAAGCAGTAAAAATGCCTTTATTGTGGGTGCGGATATTACCCAATTTAAGCAGATGTTTGATACTGCTGAAGATCAATTCCTAGAGTCAGCAACCCATATCAATGGCATGATGTCAGCCATTGAGGATATGCCTTTTCCCACAGTAGTTGCTATTAATGGCTTTGCCCTAGGCGGAGGGCTTGAAGTTTGCTTGGCCTGTGATGCAAGGATTATTGCAACTAGCGCCAGAATTGGTTTGCCAGAAACAGGACTTGGGATTTTACCCGGGTGGGGCGGTACGGTTCGTCTTCCCCGATTAAGCGACTTTGCTACCGCCATTGAGTGGATAACCTCAGCCCGACAATACAGTTCAGATAAGGCATTTAAAGCGGGCATAGTTGATAAAGTAGTAGAGCCGGAACAATTACGTACAGAAGCTCTAGATTGTCTTAATCGTATGGCTAGCGAAACGGTGGATTACTGCCTGTCACGCAAACAAAAATTATCACCTATCAATCAGGAATCTGCTGAAATTCAGGCTATTGCTAATATGGCCAAAGCAGTGGTTAATCAAAAAACAGCGGGTCATTATCCTGCACCCATTAAAGCCATAGAACTTATGGAAAAGTCTGTGTTTCTGGCGCGAGATGAGGCGATTAAACAAGAGGCTGGTATATTTTATGAGCTTTCGCAAAGTCCAGAAGCGCGTTCATTGGTTGGTTTATTTGTCGGTGACCAGTTCGTAGCTAGAAAAGCTCGCAATTATCAAAAAGTTCTTGAAACTGAGCTATCTAATATTAATCTATCCGCAGTTGTTGGTGCAGGCATTATGGGTGGCGGTATTGCTTATCAATCGGTGACTAGAGGTTGTCCTGTCGTGATGAAGGATATAGCGCAACCCGCTTTAGACTTAGGCATCAAAGAAGCAGAAAAACTGCTAAGCAAGGCTGTTACTATGGGTAAGTTAGATCAAGAGAAAGCCACAAAAGTATTATCCATGATTCAGCCTACACTGGATGATCAAGACCTGGTCAATGCAGAGTTTGTTGTAGAGGCAGTAGTTGAGCATTTACCGGTCAAAAATGCAGTTTTATCAGCCTTGGATAAACAACTATCGGATGATGCAATTATTGTGTCTAACACCTCTAGTATTTCAATTAATCAATTAGCTAAATCCCTTGATAAGCCCGAACGTTTTTGTGGTATGCACTTTTTTAACCCAGTGCATGTAATGCCCCTTGTGGAGGTTATTCGTGGCAAGCACACATCAGAAGCAACCCTAGCGGCTGTTTGCAATCATGCCCTTAGGTTAGGTAAGAAACCTATTGTAGTAAATGATTGCCCAGGATTTTTGGTCAATAGGGTCCTTTTTGCTCAATGTTTTGCTATGGAGCTGTTGTTGCGAGATGGGGTTAGTTTTCAGCAAATTGATCAGGTAATGGAGCAGTGGGGCATGCCTATGGGTCCTGCTTATCTGATGGATGTTGTTGGCTTAGATACCATTGTTCATTGTTATTTTGTAATGGCCGAAGGTATTCCCCAGCGTTTTGTAAATACCGAAAAAACGCCAACTGAAGTGCTTTTAGAATCTGGTCGACAGGGTCAAAAAAATGGCGTGGGGTATTACAGTTACACAGCGAGTAAAAGTAGTCGTCCTGAAAAATCAGTAGATCCAAAGACTGTGGCCTTGATTGAGTCAATCGCTGGCCCTAGCAAAGAAGTAGACCCTCAAACCATTATTGATAGATTACTATTACCGCTGGCCATAGAAATGAATCACTGTTTAGACGAAGGTATTGTTGATTCACCCACTGAAGCAGATATGGCTTTAGTGTGGGGAGTTGGGTTTCCACCCTTTAGAGGGGGAATATGCCGATGGATGGATGAGCAGGGCTTAGATGTTATCTGTGAAAAAGCCCATAAATATGCAGCATTAGGTGAGTTGTATAAACCCACCCAATCAATGGAGTCTATGGCTAGCTCGGGTAAAAAGTTTTACCCCTAGTTTTGTGACGCTGGATTGTACTAAATTATAGCTGTGGGCAGTGCTTTGTAATCTGTTTGATTAAATTTGGGCCGTTATAAATAAATCCGGTATAAATTTGGACTAATTTTGCCCCAGCTTTGAACTTACTATTAGCATCCGATGCAGAATTAATGCCACCCACACCAACAATTGGAATCTGATCGCCTAAGTAACCATGTAGCTGTTTTATAACCTGTGTTGAAGAATCATTAAGCGGGCAACCGCTTAAGCCACCCAGCTCATTGGCATAAGTTAGTCCCGCTACTTTATCTCTCTGAATGGTGGTATTAGTAGCTATAGCCCCATCAAATTTATGCTGCAGCAATGACTGTGCAATGATTGAAATTTCTTCTGAGCTAAGATCAGGTGCAATTTTCAATGCTAAGGGTACATACTTTCCATGCTTTTCTTTTAGCTCGCTTTGTTTATTTTTAAGATCACCAAGTAAATCATCGAGAAGCTCACCATACTGTAAGGATCGAAGTCCCGGTGTGTTTGGAGAGGATATATTGACCGTAATATAATCTGCATGAGGGTAAACTTTTTCCATACAAATAAGATAGTCATTCTTGCCTTGGTCAACCGGTGTATCTTTATTTTTGCCAATATTAACACCTACGATAATAGAAGACTTTCGAGCCTCAAGGTTCCTTACAAGGTTATCAACCCCTTTATTATTAAAGCCCATTCTATTCACAATGGCCTTTTTTGATTTGATCCGAAACATTCGCGGTTGTGGATTACCTGGTTGAGCCAAAGGAGTGACTGTACCAACCTCCACATGTCCAAAGCCCATTTGGTGAAAGGCATCAATTGCTTCACCATCTTTATCCAGACCTGCGGCTAAACCGATGCAATTTGGGAAAGTGATTCCCATTACTTTTATTGGAGAAGCTTTCAAGTTTTGTCGGTACAGCCAGCTAAGCTGACTATTGCCAGTTTTATTTAAAAAGCCTAAAACCCAATTATGAATCTTTTCAGGGTCTATTTGCATCATGATTTTCTGGGCTATTTGATACAACATTAAATCTCAATCCTTAAAGTCTTAGTTTGACCTAACTATTGATGAATTATACCACTTGAACTTTGGCTTTTGATATCTCTTCATTCACACTCGAATCCTGTATTAAGGTTTGTCCCTAAAAAAAGCCGTAGTGTTTTTGCTATACTCGAAGTTTTTGCCGCTTATCACAATATTTTTACCAAAGGAACATGACATCGTGCAAGTTTTAAGACCCTTATTTGTAACTCTATTGTCAGGTATCTTACTATCTTTAATTTCAATTTCAGTTTTATCTGAATCAGCTGTTAGCCATCTCGATAAAAATGCACGATTTCACCCCGTAATCAGTCAACTGGGTATGGTTGTTTCCCAAGAGGCCATCGCCAGTCAGGTGGGAGCAGAGATTTTAGAAGCGGGTGGTAATGCTATTGATGCCGCTGTGGCCACAGGATTTGCCTTAGCTGTTACATTGCCCAGAGCAGGTAATTTGGGTGGTGGTGGCTTTATGATGGTCTATCTAGCCAAAGAAAATAAGACCATCGCTATCGATTATAGAGAAATGGCACCACATTTATCTGACAGGGATATGTTTCTCGATAAAGAGGGCAATGTGGATAATGAAAAAGCGCGATTTAGTGCCCAGTCATCAGGGGTTCCCGGTACCGTTGCAGGACTACTTTATGCCTTGGATAAATATGGCACTATGTCAGTTAAAGAGGTGCTTAAACCAGCTATAAGACTCGCTAGCAATGGGTTTAAAGTAAACTATGATCTGTCTGACTCTTTATATTCAAGTAAACAGCGATTACAAAAACATAAAGCATCTAAGTCCTACTTTTATAAGCCAGATGGTAGTCATTATTTGCCGGGTGAACTTTTTACTCAGCCTGATTTAAGTTTCACACTAAAGCGAATAGCAGAGCAGGGCAGATTGGGGTTTTATCAAGGAAAAACCGCTGATCTTATTGTCGCGCAAATGCAACGTTCGGGAGGACTTATTTCAGCTAAAGATTTAGCAAATTATAAAGTTGTTGAGCGTCAACCTGTTTGTGGCATATATAGGCAAATCAGTTTATGTGCTATGCCGCCGCCTTCGTCTGGAGGCATTCACCTAGTACAGATGTTAAATATTTTAGAAAATTTTGATTTAAAAAGTATGGGACATAACTCTGCCGCCTATATACACCATTTAGCAGAAGCCATGCGCTCAGCCTACGCCGATCGCAGTTTATACCTAGGGGATCCTGATTTTACACCTGTGCCAATCAATCAGCTCACTAATAAAGCCTATGCAAAAACTTTGAGCAAACAAATAAACCCAAAAAAAGGACGTCTTTCAAAACAGGTTTACCCGGGGCTTGATCAATGGGTGGCGTCTCAACCCGAAGAAAGCGAAGAAACAACCCATTATTCGACATGGGATAAACAGGGCAATGTGGTTAGCAATACCTACACATTAAATTTTGCCTACGGCAATGGAATAGCCGTGCAAGGTGCAGGTTTCTTATTAAATAACGAGATGGACGATTTTTCTGCAAAACCGGGATCTGCTAATGGCTATGGTCTTATTGGTGGCACTGCCAATGCCATACAAGCTAAAAAGAGGCCGCTATCATCAATGACTCCTACCATCGTATTTGATGGCACTGGTAAGCCAATTATTGCTACCGGTAGTCCTGGCGGCAGCACTATTATTACTATTATTTTGCAGATGATACTCAATACTAGCGATTTTAATATGGGTATTGCAGAAGCCACTGCAGCGCCAAGATTTCATCACCAATGGCTACCGGATATGATTTTCCGAGAATCTGGTTTCTCCAAAGATACAATCCGATTACTTGAATCAATGGGGCATAAAGTTTCATCCAAAACTCGAGTGCTTGGCTCGACTCAAAGTATTTCTGTAAAAGGAAACTTTTTGGAAGCTAGTGCAGATAACCGCAGAGATGGTGCTGCTGCAGTGCCGCCAAATCAATAAAAAACTTATTGAGTCTGACCATTGGCATAATCTATGGCTGTGTCGGAAGTAGCTTGAATGGTTGCTTTTCGGCATTCCCCAGTCTCATCAACTAACTCAGGGTATTTAGGTTGCGTCATAAACTGGGCAAACCAATTAAGCAGCAATTCATCATCGTTAAGGGTTTTAGTTAATAATGCTCTTATTTGATCTAAATAGGCGCTAGAAATAGGCTGATTGGCCATTGCTGGGGTTAGTAAGGGATCTGTTAGTACATCATTGTTATCGCCCTTGCTAATTAACTCAGTGGTGAGGTCATCAAGCATTTCTGTGACTGTAGGCGCACGAAAACCAATGGAGTAGGTGGTACATTCACCTATGGCGATACCATGGTGGCTATATTGGGGTGGCAGATACACCATATCGCCACAATTTAGTGTCCAGGTTTCAGTAAACTGTTCGTTGGCAAGAATACGCAAGTTTTCATGGGGTAATAGGGCACTATTTTGATCGCACAGGCCGCCTACAAACCATTGTCGTTGACCCTCGCCCTGCAGAAGAAATACATCGTAATTATCAAAGTGAGGGCCCACATTGCCACCATCAGCGGCATAGCTGACCATAATATCGTCTATACGCCAGCGCGGCAGAAAGCCAAAGTGTTCTAGTATATCCGCAACTTCGGGTATCCATAGATCCACAGCCTGAACCAATAATGTCCAGTCTCTCTCAGGGAGTGATTGAAAACGTTGTTCTGCAAATGGGCCATGTTCGATATGCCAATCTTTGCCTATAACTAACCTAGATTCTACTTCAGGTTCTAGAGCCAATCCTGCAAGATCATTGCCATTAACCGGTGGTTGAAAGTTAGCGATTGCGTTGCGAATCAGTAGCGGCTTTTTTTGCCAATAGTCAGCTAAAAACTGCTCTGCTGATAGATCACCTAAAATAGGGAAGTTAGACATACAGACGATTAAATCTTTTTCGCTTGTTCTACAGCATTACCAATATAAGTGCTTGGCAACATGGCGATAAGATCAGCTTTGGCCTGATCTGGCATAACTAGCCCCTTAACAAAGGCTTCAATAGTCGCCTGATCAATTGCATTACCACGAGTCAGGGCTTTTAGCTTTTCGTAGGGCTTTTCAATACCGTAGCGACGCATTACCGTTTGAATCGGCTCGGCCAGAACTTCCCAACAGTTATCTAAATCTTCTTGCAAGCGTTGTTGGTTAATCTCTAATTTACCCAACCCTTTATCAAGAGAGGCGTAAGCAATCATTGAATACCCGATACCCACGCCCATATTGCGCAGAACCGTCGAATCGGTAAGGTCACGCTGCCAACGGGAAATAGGTAATTTAGCGGATAAATGGCCAAACAGAACGTTGGCAATACCCATATTGCCCTCGGCATTTTCAAAATCAATTGGGTTTACCTTATGGGGCATGGTTGAAGAGCCCACTTCGCCGGCTATGGTTTTCTGTTTGAAATAACCCAGTGAGATATAACCCCAAATATCACGAGCAAAGTCGATTAGTATAGTATTAGAGCGCGACAGGGCATCAAAGAGTTCTGCCATATAGTCATGGGGCTCAATTTGCGTGGTATAAGGGTTAAAGCTTAAGCCCAAACCTTCGATAAACTGCTGAGCATTATCAGCCCAATCAATCTCTGGGTAGGCTGATAAATGAGCGTTGTAATTGCCTACAGCACCATTAATTTTGCCTAATAAGGGCACCGAGCTTATTTGCTCTAATTGACGACGCAATCTATACACCACATTGGCAAGTTCTTTACCCACAGTCGTCGGGGAGGCCGTTTGCCCGTGAGTGCGCGATAGCATGGGTACATCGCCAAAGGATTTTGCCATTTCAGCTAACTTCTCAGTAATCTCTGATAGGGCAGGAACAACCACCAGATCACGGCCTGCTTTGAGCATAAGAGCATGGGATAGATTATTGATATCTTCTGAGGTACAGGCAAAGTGAATATATTCACTGACCGCATTTAATTCGGCATTATCGGCAATACCTTCTTTAATAAAGTACTCAACCGCTTTTACATCGTGATTGGTGGTGCTTTCTATGTCTTTAATACGCTGTGATTGTTCAATGGAGAAATTATCTACCAACTCATTAAGCACTGTATTTGCTTGGTCAGAAAATGGCTTTACTTCAGTTACCTGAGAATGCTGACTCAACTGTTGCAACCATCGCACCTCAACTAATACTCGGTAACGTATTAAGCCATATTCGCTAAATATATCCCGTAGCTGTTGGGTTTTTGAACCATAGCGTCCATCAATGGGTGAAATGGCGGTTAGCGCTGAAAGGGGAAAATCTTGCATAGATAAATAATTCCAAAAAAGATTTAATTAATTTCCAATTATAACTGGTTTATAAATAGTTGTCAGAGTTCTCTGAAAGTTACATAGGCGCTTTTAGAATACTTTTACTGGGTTGATATCACCTCAAGTAATGCTTTTCGCTGAAAAAGAAGATGACGCCTTTTACCGCCTAGTTGTCGCCATAAAAAAGCGCTTCTTATGGCGGCAAAGAGCATGCAGCGAATTCGAGCGGCAACGCCCGACTGTTGAAGATAAACCGCTGAGCCCATCACCTGTATTTTTAAGCGCATTTTACTAACAGTATCCTGGTACAGGGCACCGATATTACTGTAGACATTTTCATGGGTGATAGAAAAATGCTCAGCTTGCTTACGGGCATTATTAATGCCATTTTCAATTTTAATCAGTAGCTGCTTGTTATTTGATAACTTACTAGCCAAGTGGATTGAGGACATAACATAGCCAATCATTTCTTTTTTTCTGAGATCAGTAACACTATTGGTGTTTTCGAGAAAAGTCTGCATTGTATCTATACCATCCTGTAAGTTTTCTACAGGCCCATATAAGTTCTCCAATGAATCTGGATTTTGATTAAGCAGGGTGGACATAGAGAATTCCATTTTATCTCGATCAGAATCCCCTGTATGAGCAAGCTTATAGACCTGATGGGTTGCCTGAAATATTGCGGCTAATGCTAAGGTCTGTTGTTTGGTTGGCTTTGAAAACAAGTTATTTATCTCTTATAGGGGTTACAACTTATGATTGCCATGCTTTATCGATGACACCACCGCCAAGACACAGATCATTTTGATAAAAAACCACCGATTGACCGGGAGTTATAGCCCGTTGAGGCTGTTCAAATAGCACATGACAGCCTCCTGATTTATCCAAGGTTATATTGCAGGCTTGATCGGGCTGGCGGTAGCGGGTTTTAGCCTGGCATTGATAGCCGCTTTCAGGCGCCCCATTTATCCAATGAATATCAGTTGCGCTGAGATTATCGTTAATTAAAAGTGGGTGTTCAGTACCTTGGCCAACAATAAGAACATTATTTTCTAAATCTTTTTTAAGACTAAACCAAGGCTCATCGCTTGCATCTTTTACACCGCCTATACCAAGACCCTGTCTTTGTCCTAGCGTGTAGAACATAAGTCCTTGATGCTGGCCCATATCCACGCCCTCTGGAGTTAACATTCTACCCGGTTGAGCAGGGAGGTATTGCTTTAAAAAATCATTAAAGCGACGCTCGCCGATAAAGCATATGCCTGTACTTTCCTTTTTCTTTGAGGTGACAAACCCATTATCATGGGCTATTTTTCGCACTTCAGTTTTATCTAATTCTCCCACCGGAAACAAGGATCGACTTAGGGCTTTTTCCTCAACGGCATGCAAAAAGTAGCTTTGATCCTTGTTATTATCAAGGCCTTTTAGCAGACTAGCCTGACCCTTTGTATTACCCCGCCTGACATAGTGGCCGGTAGCGATATATTTTGCACCGAGCATCTCAGCATACTCGAGAAATACTTTAAATTTGATTTCCCGGTTACACAGAATATCAGGATTAGGCGTTCGACCCGCTTTGTATTCGGCAAGAAAGTGTTCAAAGACGTTATCCCAGTAATCGGCGGCAAAATTTGCTGTATGCAGAGGAATACCCATCTTATCGCATACTTGCTGGGCGTCTTGAAGGTCTTGAATAGCGGTACAGTATTCAGAGCCATCATCTTCATCCCAGTTTTTCATAAATAGTCCTTCAACCACATAACCCTGCTGTTTTAACAGTAGGGCGGCGACTGAGCTATCTACTCCACCGGACATACCGACGATAACTTTTTCTGCACTGCTCATATTGATTTATCTTATTTTATCTAAATTTTATAGATTTAATTTTTGCACACTAAAGGCGGTTGCGAAACAATTCTAATGGAAAAACCTTGCCCTGCTCATAATCGTTGAGGCAATCTATAACTAATTCACTGCGTAATTGATCTTTATTCTGGTGTATTTCGTTAGATTCCATCCAAACAACCTGCTCAATATCCGAATCAATAACAGCTTTTTTATCTAAAGCGATCGCTTCCCCAGTGAATGCCAATCTGTAATATGTGATACCGGTTTCACTGGAAGTTGCACTGTAAATCCCTAAAAATTCTTTTATTGCTACATGCCAACCTGTTTCTTCATAGGTTTCTCGAATGGCCGCATCAATAATATCCTCACCCGTTTCAACATGTCCCGCTGGCTGATTAATCACCAACTGACCATTGTCTATTTCTTTAACCATTAGGTAGCGGTTATCTTTAACCACTATGGTTGCAACAGTGAGGTGGATTTTATCTGGCATAACTATTGTGGACCTTTTAAAACTTGATTAAATAAATCAGCTGCGGTTTTACCCGTTAAAGTTTTTGTTTCACCAAGGCCTATATCTTGGATATTTAATTGACCTATTTGTGCGCGAACTAGTCTTAATGTTGGAAATCCAATAGCCGCTGTCATTCGTCTAACCTGTCGGTTACGTCCTTTAGCAATACTGAGTTCAACCCAACTGTCAGCAACTGTTTGTCGTTGTCGTATGGGCGGGATTCTATCCCATAAGTTTGGTGGCACTATAGGTTTACACTTGATTGCACGAGCTGGACCATCTTTTAATTCCACGCCATTTATTAGCTTTTGACAATCGTTGCTATTAATTTGGCCCTCTACTTGAGCCCAGTAGGTTTTGTTTAACTTATACTTAGGATGGCTTATAAGCGATTGTAGTTGCCCATTATCAGTGAGTACTAACAATCCCTCTGAATCATAATCTAAACGTCCAGCAGGGTAGATACACTTTATTTTAATAAAATCCGCTAACGTTTTTCGACCTGCTTCGTCGGTAAATTGACTCAACACATGGTAGGGTTTGTTAAATAAAACCAATTTTGGCACTGATTTTCCTCTAAAACCGATATTCTATAGGAAACAGGGTTAAAAAAGCGCATAAAAACGTGTAAAATGCAGGCCTTTATTGGTATTGAACCATTTCACACACTATTTACATCACTCCATGGAGAATCTTAATGGGATATCAGCATATCCAGATTCCGCAATCTGGCGAAAAGATTACAGTTAATGGCGACCTAAGCCTAAATGTACCAAACAATCCAATTATTCCTTACATTGAAGGGGATGGCATTGGGTTTGATATTACACCAGTGATGATTAAAGTCATCGATGCTGCCGTAGAAAAGGCCTATAGCGGTCAAAAGCAGATTTCATGGATGGAAGTATTCTGTGGTGAAAAGGCAGCTGATAAGTACGATGGTGATTGGTTCCCTGCAGAAACTTTAGAGGCTATTAAAGACTATGCTGTTTCCATCAAGGGTCCACTGACTACCCCGGTGGGTGGTGGCTTTAGATCTCTTAATGTGGCATTGCGTCAAGAATTAGATTTATTTGTGTGTCAGCGTCCTGTTCGCTGGTTTACCGGTGTTCCTTCACCGGTTAAAGAGCCCAATAAGGTTGATATGTGCATCTTCCGTGAAAACTCTGAAGATATTTATGCAGGTATTGAATGGCGGGCTGGAACAGAAGAAGCGGGCAAAGTGATCGATTTTTTACAGAACGAAATGGGTGTTAAGAAAATTCGTTTTGATGAGAACTGTGGCATTGGTGTAAAGCCTGTATCAAAGCAGGGTACTAAACGTTTGGTTACGAAAGCCATTCAATATGCGATCGATCAAAACAAGCCATCAGTTACCTTGGTTCACAAAGGCAACATTATGAAATTCACCGAGGGTGCATTCTGTGACTGGGGCTATGAAGTCGCCCGTGAGCAATTTGGTGCTGAGCCACTCGATGGTGGTCCTTGGCATACCATTAAAAATCCAAATACAGGCGAACAAATTATTATTAAAGATGTCATTGCTGATGCGATGCTTCAGCAGATCATTCTTAGACCTGATGAGTATAGTGTTCTTGCAACCCTTAACCTTAATGGCGACTATATTTCTGATGCCCTAGCAGCTCAGGTGGGTGGTATTGGTATTGCACCAGGTGCTAATCTTTCTGATGATGTTGCTATTTTTGAAGCAACTCACGGTACAGCACCAAAGTATGCTGGTCAGGATAAGGTTAACCCAGGTTCACTGATTCTTTCGGCTGAAATGATGCTTCGCCATCTTGGCTGGTTTGATGCGGCAGATCTTTTAATCACCGGTATCGAAGGTGCAATTTCAAATAAAACAGTGACCTATGATTTTGAACGTTTGATGGATGATGCGGTACTTAAATCATGCTCTGAATTTGGTGATGCAATTATAGCCAATATGTAAGTCCTTACATTAGCTGCCCTGATTTTGTATAAATTGGGGCAGCTTTTGTGTTTTCTTCGATTATTCTTAATCCTTTTAGCCAATACATACTAAAAGTGTTTCCTATGTCTCCTTTTTTGCCCTATTGGAATAACATTTTCTGCATGTAAACCTTTTTCTCCTTGCTTTACTTCGTAATTAACAATTTGCCCAGTTTTTAGTGTTCTGTATCCTTCACTAACAATTGAGCTGTAGTGAACAAATATATCCGTGGGCCCGTCCTCATTTACAATGAACCCAAAGCCTTTAGAATTACTAAACCATTCAATCATCCCTGAACCTGCCATAATGTATCGCCTTAATCCTTGTCATTAGCAGTTAACATAATTGATAAACAACCACTGATTATAAGTATAGTAAGTATTTAGATTTTTTTAGGCTTCATACACTGCTTTTTATTTTTTAAGTAAATTTATACCTTGATAAACACTTGTGGTATAAAATTAATATTATTACGTAAGAAAAATATTGGCTAAATGATATGAGCAAGATGAACGATCACAATCATGTCCCTTATTTTGATCATGGGGACACAGCAGTACAGGAAGCGAAGCCTCAAATAAAAGAGCCTTCGATGTATCAAGTGGTTCTTCTTAATGATGATTACACGCCAATGGATTTTGTAGTTGAACTTTTAGAGTTGTTTTTTTATCACTCACGGGAAAAGGCAACCAAAATAATGCTCGATATACATCATGCGGGAAAAGGTGTCTGCGGCATATATACTGAGGATGTAGCTGCTACTAAAGCTACACTCGTAAATGAATATTCCCAGAGCAATCAGCACCCATTGCGCTGTGAATTTGAACCCTGCAACCAAAAAGAGTTTTAAGTATGCTCAGTAAGGACCTAGAATTAACACTTAATCGTGCCTACAAAAATGCACAAGAGCAGCGTCATGAATTTATGACAGTAGAGCATTTACTATTAGCTTTGCTAGATGATAAGTCAGCGGTGAAAGTGCTAAAGGCCTGTGGTGTAGATCTAAGTATTTTACGACAGGACTTAATTGAATTTATCGATGCTACGACTTCAAAAATACCTAAAACATTGGGTCATCATGAAGATATTGATGTTCAGCCCACCCATGGTTTCCAAAGAGTACTCCAAAGAGCCGTTTTTCAGGTAAGCTCAAGTACCAGTGAAGAAGTTGTTGGTGCCAACGTTATTGTGGCTATATTTAGCGAGCAAGAGAGTCAGGCTGTTTATTTTTTACGCTTACAAAATATTGCACGTATCGATGTTGTTAATTTTATCGCTCATGGTATTTCAAAAGTACCCAATGAAAATATCACTGCTGATGTTTCTGAGTCGGAGTTTCAACAATCAAGTCAAAAATCTGAAGAGGGTCAATCGTCTGATGGACAATTGTTAGCTCAATTTACCATTAATCTTAATTTTGAAGCTGAACAGGGTCGGCTTGATCCATTGGTTGGACGCGCTAGGGAGCTGGATCGTGTCGGACAAACTCTGATTAGACGCCGTAAAAACAACCCTTTATTGGTTGGCGAGTCTGGGGTTGGGAAGACAGCCATAGCAGAGGGTCTTGCTCAACTTATTGTTGAAGGTAAAGCCCCTGAACCTCTTTTGGGCTTCACTATTTTTTCCCTGGATCTCGGTGGCTTGCTAGCCGGAACCAAATATAGAGGCGATTTTGAAAAACGTCTTAAAGGCTTGATCAGTGAATTATTAGATCAGGGTGAAAGTATCTTGTTTATAGACGAAATTCACACGATTATAGGCGCAGGTTCTGCCTCCGGCGGGGTGATGGATGCTTCTAATTTACTCAAACCTTTATTGTCATCGGGTAAATTAAGATGTTTTGGCTCTACAACGTTCCAAGAATATAGAGAAATTTTTGATAAGGATCGTGCACTATCTCGCCGTTTTCAAAAAGTTGATGTGGATGAACCTTCTACAGCAGAGACCTATTTAATTCTTAAGGGCCTAAGAGAGAAGTTTGAGCACCATCACCATCTAAAATATACCAATACTGCGCTTAAGGCGGCAGCTGAGCTTTCTAGCAAGCATATTTCAGATCGTTTTTTACCCGATAAAGCGATTGATGTTATAGATGAAGCGGGAGCATTTCAGCGCCTTCAACCAAAGAGTCGTCAAAAGAAGACGATTGGTGTTACCGATATTGAGCTAATGATTTCAAAAATTGCTCAGATACCCGCTAAAACTGTTTCTTCTTCTGACCGTTCAAAGCTAAAAGGATTAGACGATCAATTACGGTTGGTAGTTTTTGGCCAGGACCCCGCTATTAGTGCCTTAACCAGCGCTATTAAGCTTGCACGTGCAGGTTTACGAGAAGGGGAGCGGCCTATTGGTAGTTTCTTATTCGCTGGGCCTACGGGTGTTGGCAAGACCGAAATGAGCCGTCAACTAGCCAAGTTGCTAGGTATTCCTTTGATTCGCTTTGATATGTCAGAATATATGGAGCGTCACGCTGTTTCTCGTTTAATAGGCGCACCTCCAGGCTATGTTGGTTTTGATCAGGGCGGTCTTTTGACTGAAGCTGTAGCCAAACAGCCCCATGGTGTTGTATTGCTTGATGAGGTTGAAAAAGCCCATCCAGATATCTTTAATTTATTACTTCAAGTGATGGATCATGGAACACTGACTGATAACAATGGTCGTAAAACCGATTTTCGCAATATCATATTAATAATGACTACCAATGCCGGTGCAGAAAGTTTAGATAAAAGCTCAATTGGTTTTGCTAAACAAGATCATAGTACTGATGCCCTGAGTGACATTAAGAAAACGTTTAGCCCCGAATTTAGGAATAGACTCGACACTATCGTTCAATTTGGTAGTTTACCTTTGAATATTATTGCAACGGTTGTTGATAAGTTTTTAGTGAAATTACAAAATCAACTGGATGAGAAAAAAGTATTTTTAAGTGTTGATGCCGAAGCGAGGAATTGGTTGGCGGTTAATGGTTATGATGCAAAAATGGGTGCACGCCCCATGGATCGTCTTATTCAGGATAAAATTAAGAAACCCCTTGCTGAAGAAGTGTTATTTGGGACCTTAAGTCAGCGTGGAGGTACTGCTTTTGTATCTGTTAAAGACGGTGAACTGTGCATTGATATTGAAACCATGGAGCTATCGGAGGCCTAGTCTCCATGGTGAAATTTCTATCTTTCGCGAAAGGTAATACGGCCTTTAGTTAAGTCGTAGGGCGTCATTTCTACCTTAACTTTGTCACCCGTTAGAATACGGATGTAATGTTTTCTCATTTTTCCTGAGATATGCGCAGTGATAACATGGTCATTTTCAAGTTTTACTTTGAACATGGTATTGGGCAGGGTATCGATTACCTCGCCATCGAATTCAATATGATCTTCTTTTGCCATAACTAATTTTAGTACTCTGTAAAAAACGCGCAGTTTGCCTTAATTTGCACAACATAGCAAAGTCATTATTCAAACTAAAAGCCCATATATTTAAACTAATCGCTTGGAGTTGGAATATAACCCTCTGGATTCCATTTAATATCACTATCTCTTAACTGATGAAGCATGGTTAAAAAAGTTTTTCTTTTTATGGCTTTTGCTCCCATAGAGACTAGGTGTTCAGTCTCTAATTGGCAGTCAATTAGCTTAAAGCCGAGTTTAGCTATGTGCCTACATAAATAGACTAAAGCGATTTTTGAAGCATTAGTTTGTCTGCTAAACATAGATTCACCACAAAAAATTGCGCCAATAGATAAACCATAGGCACCACCCACTAATTCTTCATTCTGCCAAATCTCGACTGAATGGGCTTTACCCAGTTTATTTAAATTAGTATAGGCTAAAATCATGTCTTTGTTTATCCAAGTATCTGTTTGAAAATCCCTTTCAGCGCATGCTGTAATAACCTGTTCAAATGATCGATTAAACGTTACTTTAAATGTTTGTTGACGTAGTTGTTTTTGCAGGCTTTTAGAAATATGGAGATTAGTTGGCTCGATTACACAGCGAGTACTTGGAGACCACCAAAGTATAGGGTCATCTTCGTTGTACCATGGGAATATGCCCTGATAATAGGCTGAAAGAAGTGTATCTGGCTGTAGATTTCCACCAACAGCCAGTAAACCATCAGGATCCTCTAATGCAGAATTAGGATCGGGGAAAATTGGGTTTTGCGGGTCTAGTACTGCTAGATCCATTTAAGCATCTAAAAAACGTTCAGCATCTAATGCAGCCATACAGCCTGTACCTGCAGAAGTCACTGCCTGTCGATAAACATGGTCGGCAACATCTCCTGCTGCAAATACACCTTTAATACTGGTTTCTGTCGCATTGCCGTCTAAACCACCTATGATAGTAATATAGCCATCTTTCATATCCAGTTGCTGGGCAAAAATATCGGTATTTGGCTTATGGCCGATAGCAATAAATACACCGGCGACATCTATTTTTTTGGTGGTACCTTGACTATCTTTTAATTCAAGACCGGTAACTCCTGAATCATCGCCTAGTACTTCGTTAAGGTTATTATTCCATTCTATGCTTATATTGCCATCACGTTCTTTTTCAAAAAGTTTATCTTGCAGCATTTTTTCAGCGCGTAAACTATCTCTACGATGAACTAGTACGACCTCTGAGCATATATTAGACAGGTAAAGCGCTTCTTCTACAGCAGTATTTCCGCCGCCAATTACCGCGACCTTCTTATTTCTATAAAAGAATCCGTCACAGGTTGCACAGGCTGAAACACCTTTGCCCATAAAAGCTTCTTCAGAGGGTAGCCCTAAATACTGTGCCGACGCACCCGTTGCTATGATAAGTGAATCGCAGGTATATGATTGTGTTCCTTCCAGCTTGAAAGGACGCTGATTTAGCTCAACAGTTTCTATGTGGTCAAATATGGTTTTAGTATCAAAACGCTCGGCGTGTCGTTGCATTCGATCCATTAACTCAGGGCCCTGAACACCTTGGTCATCACCTGGCCAATTATCGACATCTGTAGTGGTGGTTAATTGGCCACCCTGCTGAATACCTGTGATAACGACGGGATTAAGGTTAGCTCTGGCGGCATAGACTGCTGCAGTCCAACCAGCTGGGCCTGATCCTAAAATGATAAGAGGGTAGTGTTGCACGTCAGACATAATTTTTTCTCAAATAATAAAGTTTATGTTTGGTTTATAAAACCGTTTTATAGGGTGACTATCATAATGATTCCTGGGCAAGTCACCAATTAATTTTTTAATTTCTTTACATAGTTCATGAATATAGCTTTACGGCATGGCGTTTAGTTAAAATTAAGCTACAATTACTGCTTTACAAAGCTAATAGGGCTTAAATCTTGAGTAATAAAAAAACGAAACAAAATAATTCGGCTCCTACTAACCAGAACGATTCTGATACAAGGTCTAAGCGGCTTCTTACTGAAGGTGCACTTATTGGCTCTATTGCCCTTTGTCTGATTATGATGGTGGCTCTTTTGAGCTACTCACCGGAAGACCCGGGCTGGTCAAAAACGGCTACTTCTCATCAAGTAGAAAATGCCATCGGTCCAGCTGGTGCACTTTTTGCCGATATCTTTTTCAACCTATTCGGCGCTATGGCGTTCTTATTTCCGCTTTTGCTGGCCGCTAGAGCCCTACAGATACTTCGTACCTGCTTGTTAAAAGAGGCAGTGCCATTTGATACAGTAACTTTTAGTCTGCGTCTAATCGGCTTTGTGTTGGTCATGGTAAGCGCCACATCCATTGCTAATATACAATTCGATGACTCACTGGCTAGCTACCCATCTGGTTATGGTGGAGTAATGGGTATGACAATTAGCGATTCTGTTCTTGAAGTATTTAGCTTCACCGGTGCTACGGTTATTTTACTTTCATTATTCTTTTTTGGATTGACTGTTTTTGCCGAGATTTCATGGATTACCATTATAGATACACTGGGTACTTCAACAATGGCTCTGGGGCGATGGTTATCCGCTAGCTTTATTGAAATTAGGCGCAAGCAAATTGAAAATAATATTGCCAAAGAAGCGAAAGCTGAACGCTCGATTAAAGTAGAGGCGGCAACCAAAAAAAGACAGAAGCAAAACCCAGTCACTATTAGTGCACCTGAGGTTAAGGCGAAAAATAGCAAGCGTGTTGAAAGAGAAAAACAACAACCATTATTTATTGACGAAAAACTAGTGGGGGTTCTTCCACCATTAAATCTCCTCGATACTCAAGATAAATCCACAAATACTGGCTTTTCAGATGAATCTTTGGAGCACATGTCACGTCTTTTGGAGGTCAAGCTTCAGGACTTTGGCATCAGTGCTACGGTAGTGGAGGTTCTTCCAGGGCCTGTGGTTACTCGTTTTGAAATTCAGCCTGCTGCAGGTATTAAAGTGAGCCGTATTACTGGATTAGCTAAAGATTTAGCTCGGTCTATGGCTGTAATTAGTGTTCGTGTGGTTGAAGTCATTCAAGGGAAATCTGTGGTTGGTATTGAGATTCCCAATGAGACTAGAGAAATGGTTCGCCTAAGTGAGGTACTTACCTCTGCTGCTTATGATAACTCTAGTTCACCCTTAACCTTGGCATTAGGCAATGATATCGCAGGTATTCCAGTTGTCGCCGATCTCGCTAAAATGCCGCATTTACTGGTAGCGGGAACCACAGGTTCAGGTAAGTCTGTTGGTATTAACGCTATGCTTTTAAGTCTTTTGTTTAAAGCCTCACCCGACGAAGTTAAGCTAATCCTTATTGATCCAAAGATGCTTGAATTGTCTGTTTATGATGATATCCCCCATCTTTTAACGCCTGTTATTACTGATATGAAGGATGCCTCTAGTGGTCTGCGTTGGTGTGTGGGTGAAATGGAGCGTAGATACAAATTAATGGCCGCACTTGGAGTAAGAAATATTGCAGGCTATAACCGTAAAATAGAAGATGCTATTAAGTCTGGCAATCCAATTACTGATCCCCTGTGGGTATTTAATCCAGAAGAGATGGGCTGGGACGAAACCCAAGAGCCACCAGAAGCACCGACCTTAGAAACGCTACCTTATATTGTAGTCGTCGTCGATGAATTTGCCGATATGATGATGATTGTCGGTAAAAAAGTGGAGCAGTTAATTGCTCGCATTGCACAAAAAGCTAGGGCAGCAGGTATTCATCTAATCTTGGCAACACAACGACCCTCGGTCGATGTTATCACTGGGCTTATTAAGGCCAACGTACCCTCTAGAATTGGATTCCAAGTATCTTCCAAAATAGATTCTCGAACTATTTTAGATCAGGGTGGTGCTGAGCAGTTATTGGGACATGGTGATATGCTTTATCTTCCTCCCGGTACCAGCGTTCCTGAACGCATCCATGGTGCTTTTGTTGATGATCATGAAGTTCATAAGGTAGTTGCCGATTGGAAGCGTCGTGGCGAGCCTAATTACCTATCAGAAATAACCGATGAAGCTTCATCTTCTGGTGTTATTGTTCCTGGATTTAATACCAGTGATGATTCAGATGATAATGAAGAAAGCGATCCTCTTTATGATGAAGCGGTTGCCTTTGTTTTAGAAACACGTAAAGCTTCTATTTCATCTGTCCAGCGCAAACTTAGAGTTGGCTACAATCGAGCAGCTAGGCTGATAGAACAAATGGAAGCAAGCGGTGTTGTTAGTGCTATGGGCAATAACGGAAGTAGGGAAGTATTAGCACCATCATCGGGCTCTAATTGATGAAATTATTTTGCTTGGCGCTAATGGCTATTTTCACTACAAGTATCTCTTGGGCTAAAATAACTAAAGACGCAACTGAACAGCTAGCTGATTTATTGAGCCCCATAAATAGTTTTTCAGCTAATTTTCACCAACAGCTACTGGACTCCAAGGGAATTTCCTACCAGAAATTAACCGGTATTTTGCATGGGCATAAGCCCAATCAAGTTCATTGGACTGTATTTCAGCCGGCTGCGCAAATGATTGTTAGTAACGGTACTCGCCTATGGTTATATGATCCTGATCTAGAACAGGTCATTATTGAACCTTATGCTAACAATCCTGAAGCTAATCCCGTCAGTTTACTTCTTGGCGGCCCACACCAAATAAGTGAAAGCTTTAGTCTGATAGAGCAAAAATTAGTTAATGAATCTACCAGACAATTTGTTCTCGAGCCCATTAAATTAAATGCTCTTTACACCCAATTAATAATTGAATTCACACATGGTAGTTTGTCAGGGATTAGCTTTAGCGATAATCTTGGACAAAAAACTATTATTGAGTTTCAAAATTTCATATTGAATCCATCATTTAAGGATAATTTTTTCACCTTTAAAATACCCGAGGGAGTGGATGTTGTAAGCTATGTCCACTGATCTTTTTACCCAAGAGGTATACCAGCCATTAGCCTCCAAAAGGCGCCCTCAAAGTCTATCTGATTTTTTGGGACAGCAACATATACTTAGCCAAGGCAAACCTCTTAGAGAGACTATTAATAGCGGTCTTCCTCACTCAATGATACTTTGGGGTCCTCCCGGTGTTGGTAAAACCACCTTAGCCAAAATAATTGCACAGTCCGCAGATGCGCATTTTGAGTCTATATCAGCTGTGCTATCTGGGGTTAAGGAAATTAGGGCAGCAATATCAATCGCACAACAACAGCGTGATGCTCATGGTCGAAAAACACTATTATTTGTTGACGAAGTTCATCGCTTTAACAAATCGCAACAGGATGCTTTTCTTCCCTATGTCGAAGACGGCACTGTAATATTTATTGGTGCCACCACAGAAAACCCCTCATTTGAATTGAATAATGCACTGCTGTCTCGTTGTCGCATCTATGTGCTAAAAGGTTTAACCCTCGATGATATAAAAAATATTGTCACTCATTCGCTACCTGAGTTAAATGCTAACAATAACAGCACTCTAACCATTGAGGAAAAGGCATTGGAATTACTGGCTAACGCAGCAGATGGTGATGCTCGGCGTGCGCTCAACCTCCTTGAGATAGCGGCTGATCTTGTGCCTGATGACTCCTCTGTACTAAATTCTGATATTTTACAGCAGGTTTTAGTGGGTGATAATCGAAGATTTGATAATAAGGGTGAGTATTTTTATGACCAAATTTCCGCTCTACATAAATCCATTAGAGGATCTGACCCTGATGCATCACTGTATTGGCTTTGTCGTATGCTGGATGGCGGGTGTGATCCACTTTATATAGCGCGACGCTTGGTACGAATTGCTAGTGAAGACATTGGCAATGCCGACCCAAGAGCGCTAGAAATAACACTCAACGCATGGAATGCCCAAGAGCGGCTAGGGAGCCCTGAGGGTGAGCTAAGTCTGGCTCAAGCTGTTGTTTATCTAGCTATAGCGGCTAAAAGTAATGCTGTCTATACAGCATACAAAGCTGTGATGGCGGATATTCGTTCTATGCCTAGTTGTGAGGTGCCCATACATTTGCGCAATGCACCTACAAAACTAATGAAGCAGCTAGATTATGGCAAAGATTATAGATACGCCCACAATGAAGAGGGCGGTAATGCAGCCGCAGAACGCTACTTACCCGAAGAATTAAAGGATAAGCAATATTATTTTCCCACTGATCGCGGCCTTGAGGTTAAAATAGCTGAAAAATTAACTTATCTTCGAAGTTTGGATAAGAAAAAGAAGAGTGAAAAATAAGGAAAATTTAAATGCATTGGATTTCAGTAGCTCTTGGCGGGGCATTAGGTGCTGTTTGTCGTTACTGGGTGAGTGTTTCATTATTATCCGTGAGTGGTTACAAATTCCCCTTTGCTACGCTATCGGTAAATGTAATCGGTAGCCTTTTAATGGGTATTTTGTATGTTCTTATTGTAGAGAAGGGCGGTTTACCCGATCAGACTCGAAATATTCTTATGGTGGGCTTTTTAGGTGCGTTTACGACTTTTTCAACTTTCTCGCTTGATGCTATCAGTCTGTGGCAAAATGGCGGCCAATTAATGGCGCTTATTTATGTTTTTGCAACTGTAGCTTTATGCCTAATAGCTATTATTTTTGCCATTTGGCTAACACGACTGTTTTAAGGATTCTATTATGCTTGACCCGAAACTACTTCGTTCGGAGCTAAATTCAATAGCACAAAGCCTAAAAATTAAAGGTTTTGAATTAAATTTTGACGATTTTTTATCACTTGAGTCTCAGCGTAAAGAACTTCAACTTAAAGCCGAGGCCGTTCAACAAGAGCGCAATGCCTATGCCAAGAGTATGGGTAAGTTAATCGGTCAAGCAAAGGCGAATGGTGAAGATATTGAGCCCTTAAAAGCTAAGGGTGAAGCCTTGAAAAAAGCCAGTACTGATGCCGATACTGCACTTGCTGAGATTCAAGCTCAGTTAGATACTTTGTTACAAGGTATACCCAATATGCCCGACACTACTGTTCCAGAAGGTAAGGATGAGGAAGATAACGTAGAAGTTCGTCGCTGGGGAACCATTAACCAATTTGATTTTAAGGTTAAAGATCATGTTGACCTAGGCGCTGATCTAAAGGGTCTCAATTTTGATACAGCCGCCAAAATTACTGGCTCAAGATTTGCTCAAATGAGTGGTGATTTGGCAAGACTTCATCGTGCTCTAACGCAATTTATGCTTAATACGCATATTGAAGAACATGGTTACCAAGAGGTCTATGTCCCCTATATTGTTAATTCTGATTCCTTATTTGGAACAGGCCAGCTACCTAAATTTGAAGAAGATTTGTTCAAATTAGATGATGAGCGGAATTATTATCTGATTCCCACGGCAGAAGTGCCGGTGACCAATATTCATCGCAATGAAATTGTAGAGTCTCTACCCATTAAATATGTCTCCCACACCCCATGTTTTAGAAGTGAAGCGGGCAGCAGTGGTCGCGATACACGCGGCATGATTCGTCAGCATCAATTTGAAAAAGTTGAAATGGTTCAGTTTGTCCATCCAGAGCAATCAAATGAAGCCCATGAAGCGCTGACAGGCCATGCCGAAGCAATATTGCAAGCATTAGGCTTAGCTTATCGTACGGTTATTTTGTGTGGTGGCGACCTTGGTTTTTCATCCGCTAAAACCTATGACATAGAAGTGTGGCTGCCATCTCAGCAGACCTACAGAGAAATATCATCCTGTAGTAATTTCACTGATTTTCAGGCTCGAAGAATGAAAGCTCGATTTAGAAATGCTGAAGGTAAAACAGAGTTTCTTCATACCGTTAATGGCTCAGGTTTAGCCGTAGGACGAACATTAATTGCGGTGATGGAAAACTATCAACAGGCCGATGGTTCAATCGCTATTCCAGAAGTTTTACAGCCTCTAATGGGCGGCTTAACCCATATAAGCTAATGGACTTTTTACCGCTATTTCATAATCTTAATGGTAAGCGCGTTATTGTTATCGGTGGCGGCGAAATTGCCTTGCGCAAAGTACGCTTGGTGGCTGAGGCCAGCGCCTTAATTACTATTGTAGCCAAAGAGTACTGTGCTGATCTTGTAGACATAAGAGATAGCAATGCCAAAAAAGGCATCCATAATCTTGAGCTAATAACAGCACCTTACCAACAACAGTATATTGAAAACTACCCTGATGCAGTTCTAGTGATTGCCGCCACCAATGATCCTGAGCTTAACCGTGAAGTATCAAAGCATGCGCAACAAGCTCATATGCTGTCTAATGTGGTGGATGATCCTGGCTATTCTACGGTTATATTTCCCTCTATTGTCGACAGATCACCCATACAAATCGCTATTTCAAGCGGTGGTGATGCCCCTGTTTTGGTTCGCTTAATTCGTACACAACTTGAAAGTTTATTTCCCGCGGGGATGAGCAAGCTAGCTGCACTGGCAGGTAGTTTTAGAGAAAAGGTAAAAGCCAAATTTTCTAATGGTGCCGATCGAAAAGCTTTTTGGGAAGAGGTTTTCGGTGGGCCTATCGCTGAACAAGCCTATAGTAACAACCTAGATGAAGCAGAGCGCCTGTTAAAGGATAAACTCGACACCACTGAAGAATTTAAAACGGGTGAGGTCTATCTAATTGGAGGCGGGCCAGGTGATCCAGATCTTTTAACCTTTAAAGCTATAAGGTTGATGCAACAAGCGGATATAGTTTTATATGACAGACTTGTCTCTAAACCTGTTCTCAATCTAGTTAGGCGGGATGCCACCAGAATCTATGTGGGCAAAACCGCGGGTGATCATCCAGTAACCCAAGAAAATATTAATCAAAAAATGGTGGATTATGCCCTTGAAGGCAATCGCGTAGTTCGACTTAAGGGCGGTGACCCTTTTATTTTTGGTCGCGGTGGTGAAGAACTTGAAACCCTAGCCGAGCAGGGGATTCCTTTTCAAGTAGTTCCAGGCATCACTGCGGCATCGGGTTGTGCAAGTTATGCCGGAATACCCCTGACGCACCGCGATCATGCCCAATCTGTGCGCTTTATCGCTGGTCATCACCGCTCTGGAAAGCTTGACCTCAATTGGAATGAATTAGCCCAGCCCAATCAAACACTGGTTTTTTATATGGGTCTTAATGGCCTAGAAACCATCTGCGAACAACTCAAAGCACATGGTTTAGATGCCAATATGCCAGTAGCCTTGGTTGAAAAGGGCACCTCTGATAGACAGCGAGTCTTTACTGGCGATCTAGATACACTGCCCAGTATTGTCCGCAAAGCAGAAGCTAAAGCACCTACGCTTATTATTGTAGGAACCGTTGTTAGCCTGCATGATAAATTAGCTTGGTTTAATCAAAATTCTCAGAGCGACCAATGACCAACAGTTTTGACTTTGATTTATTTGTTATAGGTGCGGGGTCCGGCGGGGTTAGAACCGCCAGAGTTGCTGCTTCACAGGGTAAGCGAGTTGCCATCGCTGAGGTTTCAGATCTTGGCGGCACCTGCGTCAATGTTGGTTGTGTGCCGAAAAAATTATTTGTCTATGCCTCTCACTTTCCTGAAATTTTCCATGCTAGCGAAGGCTATGGTTGGAATCATACAAATCAGGCTACATTTAATTGGAATACCCTCAGAGACAATAAATCCAACGAAATAGCCCGTTTAAACGCTATTTATCAAAAACTATTGAATGATAGCGGTGCCACCATTATCCAAGGCAGAGCTAAAATAGAAGCCCCTCAGCGTATTTCTATTAACGGACAGCAATACAGTGCTAAAAGAATATTAATTGCAACCGGTGGCTGGCCCCATATACCCGATATACCCGGTAAAGAATTGGCGGTTAGCTCTAATGAAATTTTTAGCCTAGCGGAGCTCCCTAAAAGGGCTGTTATTGTAGGTGGTGGCTATATAGCGGTTGAATTCGCAGGCATTCTTAATGGGCTAGGGGTTGAGACTCACCTAATCTATCGTGGGAATCAGTTATTAAAATCATTTGATAGGGATTGTTGCGCAAAAGTAACAGAAGGCATGATTAAAAAGGGTGTCAAAGTGACTCTAGATACCAATGTCAGTTCAATTACCAAGTGTCAGCAACAGCTTAATATCAACCTAGATAGTGGGAGCTCAATTACTGTAGATATGGTTCTTTATGCCACAGGTAGGCAGGCCAATACCGAAGGGTTGGGGCTTGAGAATACCAAAGTTACATTAAATGATCGTAAAGCAATAATGGTTGATGAAAACTACTGTACCAGTGAACCCAGTATCTATGCTATTGGTGATGTTATAGACCAGGTTCAGCTTACACCGGTAGCTATCAAACAGGCTATGGCACTAATTAATCACTTATACCAAGATAGTAAAACAAAAGTAGATTACACAAACATACCAACCGCAGTGTTTAGCCAGCCCGAATTAGCCACGGTAGGCTTAACAGAATTACAAGCTAAGCAACAATATACCGATATTGCTGTTTATCGTTCAGACTTTAAGCCTATGTTTGATACATTAGGGCAGGGTAGTGATCGTATTTTTATGAAAATGATCGTTAATAAGACCAATGACAGGGTTATTGGCTGTCATATGGTGGGTCATCATGCCGCAGAAATTATTCAGGGAGTCGCCATCGCCATAAAAGCCGGCGCTACAAAATCACATTTTGATTCAACCATTGGTATCCATCCGTCAACTGCGGAAGAATTTGTAATGCTAAAATAACGCTATATTACAATAGTTTATGAGGTATTTATTAATATCTACATTAAAAGATTAGCCGTTCTCGCTCTAGTAATGTTAGCAATAAATACTTTAAATCTGCTATTGATCTTGTATCAGAAGCAGTATCCCCGCTGAGATTAAATAGTATCGTATGGCAAATCTGATGAATGATAACTGGCAGATGCAAGGCAGCATCGTCACTTACTGCTATAGTTAGTCTTTCAAAAACTCCCATAAAAAGACCATGTACAGTGTTTAAATAAGTATCATAAATGGACTTAAGCTCAGGTGTAGTCGCCATTACAGGGACAATGGGTAATAAAAAAGTATTTGCTTTATAAGCTTCTAAGAGACTCTCCACGGTAAGGCTAACAAAGGGCTTTAACTGCATTTTTTCAATATCTTCAGAGCTAATATTATCCATTGCCTGCATTATATTTTCTAACCACAGATCAGACAGAGCAAATAATATTGCATGTTTGTTTGGAAAATAATGGTAGAGCGTACCCACGGATATATTCAATTTTTTAGCCACAAGAATTGTCGTTAGTTCGCTCAATCCCACTGTTTTCAATAGAGAACAGGTTTCCTTTAATATTTTATCACGCTGTAGCCTGGCCCTACCTTGAATGGGTTCAGATCTGGAACTTAAAATTTTAGACATTTAATTACTCCACATTATTATGCTCTTTTAAGAGTAAACTAATTTTCGAACAAATACTCAATTTAATTTGAGTATTTGTTCAAATTGATAGCATAGAACCAATACTAACAGACCCTTGAGCCTAGTGAAAAAAGTCAAATTACTATCTTAATCATTGCAATTGCAGTGTTTAGACGATAACCTTGGTCTAAAAGATAATTATTATTCACAAGCCAAAACCTTCTTACGCTCACAAACCTAATAGTATTTTGTTGGGGATTTTTTATTACAGGCTACCCTAGGTTGTTCAAGTGCATGAATGCGGACTCTTTTTTTTTTGATTTAGTTACGCTATTAGTTAGTAGCATTTAAGTATTAACATTTTAGCTAAGCGTTAGACAATTTATAAAGGGTAGTAGAAATAGATTCAATGATGTATGAACTCAACCAATCAGCCTTGTTGCCAAATTCTGACATAAATGTAGCTGATGCTATAAGTAAATATACTAAACACGACCTTTCTGACCTTAAAAATTCAGAACTTATGGACCGTGTTGACAGTAAGTTTTTACTACCAGTTGATACTCTAAGTCATATTTTAGCATCCTGTAATAACTTCTATTCTGTGCTTACAATTGATGACGTTAATTTGTTTCAATATAACAACATTTATTTTGATACGGCTAATCTCGACTTCTATCGCTCACATCACAATCGAAAACTAAACCGCTATAAGGTTCGTCATAGAAATTACGCAGATGTGGGTTCCAGCTTCTTAGAAGTGAAATTTAAGAATAACAAGGGTCGTACTATTAAGACTCGTTGCGCATCTGATGATAAACCCTCCGCAGCATTAATAAGCAATGCCCACTTTCTTGATAGCAATGGCATAGAGCAATCAAATTCGCTCATTGCTTCACAAAGTTGTAATTATCAACGCATTAGCCTAGCTAATGATGCGCAACATGAGAGGTTAACTCTAGACCTTAATGTGAATTTTATAAATCAACTCAATAACTCGAACTTCGAAAACTCATATATACTTTCAAATTTTTATATTGCAGAGCTCAAGCAAGAAAAGCTTAATAGGCAGTCGCCTTTCTATCGCTTAATACGAGAAATGGCCATCAGGAGCAAAGGTTTTAGCAAGTATTGTATGGGTGTATCACTTACAAATAATAAACACATAAAAACAAACCGTTTTAAAGCTAATCTAATGCGGTTAGAGAGAGGAGCATAACTGAATGAACAGCATAACCGGATTGATATTTAGTCAATTTGTACCACTATTAATTATAAATACACTTTTTTTGACTATTTTATTACGTTTGATTTTCTTCCGTTATAGCCCAAAAAGAAATGCGCTATTTGGCTATTTTATGTTCGGTTGTGGGGTTTTCTTAGTCACTAACTTACTTCAAGGCGTTGAAATCTCCATGGGGTTTGCCTTTGGCCTATTCGCCATTTTTACTATGTTACGCTATCGAACAGAGGCTATTTCCGTTCGAGATATGACCTACTTATTTTTGGTTATTGTAATATCACTAATCAATGGTGTTGGGCCCCTTTCAATAGCAAGCCTGATAATTGTAAACGCCATACTTTGTGCAATTGTTGCCTTTGGAGAGACTTCACTTTTCGCACCAAGAATATTTATCAAGAACATCCGTTATGAAAATATCGAAAATATTCGTCCTGAAAATTTTGAACTTCTAATGGCCGATATTAAAGAAAGAACTGGTTTACAGATTGAGCGGGTTCAAATTTCAAACATCGATTTTTTAAGCGACGTAGCCAATATTAAGGTTTTTCATTATGAATTACCTCCCAGAAACCTTACAAAACTTGATAGCAAAAATTACAACCCCACTGAAAGGTGAGAATAGTGCCTAAGGGTTTTAAATCCTTTTTCCCTTTAGGCTTTCTAGCTTTGAGCATTGCTTCCTATTCAACTGCATTTGATTTGGAACAGTCAGTATCTTCCGTTATAGAAAGTGATTTGTGGCAAGATATTGATATTGACGTAAGGCTTAATTTAGATACATCGGGCTTTGATGGTATTTATCGAGAAGATCTTTCTAATAATAACGCTTATGATTCTTTAGTTCGTCGTGCGCGCTTGTCTTTAAAAGCACCTATATACAAAAATTGGTCAAGTAAACTTCAATTAGCTATAAACGAAGGCGACGATACCTACGAAACTAAAGACTTTTATCTTCGTTATAACGGCTTTGAATTTGCTGACATCAGAATTGGCCAATCGAAAGAGCCTTTTGGTCTAGAAAATATGACAAGCTCAGCTAATTTAGCCTATACAGAACGAAGTCTCTCGCCATTTTCACTAGGACGAAGCACAGGTATTAATATATCAGATAGCAAGCGTAATTTCAGTTGGAGCATTGGTGCGTATAAAGTAGAAGAAAATGATAAAGTAAAAGCGGATGGCAACAAAGCTTATACTACAAGGATAACATTTAGCCCACTTAGAAAGGGTAAAAATTATAACCATCTAGGCTTGGCTTACAGCAAAAGAAACTTAGAGGGTGCCGATTACGAGATCAAGTCAAACGCAGGGGTTGATACTGCATTTAATTTTCTCGATACAATAAATATCTCAACAGATACGATTGAAAAATCAGGTATTGAGTTAGCTTGGGGTAGGGGGGCACTATCATTGCAAGGGGAATATCAACACCTGCAGATAAACGCTATGGAAATAACTAAGAATGCCAGTTATCAAGCCTTTTACACCCAATTATCCTACTTCTTGACCGATGATCACCGCCCCTATAGAAAGGGACGGTTCTCAAGCGTAAAACCAAATTCAACAAAAGGTTCTGTCGAGTTAACTCTCAGAAAAGGCGAGCTTCAATCTGTTCATATAGGTTCTGAAAACATAAACCCAGATATTACAATTGCTACAACTGTTCTAGGCATTAACTACTACCTTAATAAACGCATAAATCTAATGCTTAATGCCAGTGACACAGAATCATCTGGCATTGTAAACGAAGGCCAGGACAGTGGTTCGGCGCTTACATTTAGGGCGCAGATTAGGCTTTAGATTAAACATCCCGATCCTTACCAGTTTTGGCCCGTTCTTTCATATCCGATTGAATGTAAACCTGATCGGTGGTGCCCATACTGGCATGTCCAAGATCGTCGGCCATATGCTTAAGGGGTCGTGTAGCTATATCCTGGGAAGCGCCGGTATGTCTAAGCCAGTGTGTTGTAGCTTCCCTTAAAGCTTTAGCCTCGTCAGTAAAGCTCTCAGAGAGCATTTTTTCATATGCCATATCAAAGGCTTCTTGAACAATACGCCTTAATTGGCGAGAACTCATACCCCCTGTACCACGGTTTTTAATCACCAATGGTGCGTTACTATTGAAATTACTATTTTGTTCCGTTCTAAATGCCTTATAACGTTTAATGTACGGAAATAGGGCGCTTGGCACTGAAATATCACGTATTTTATTGCCTTTCCCCAAAACCTTTAACCAGTGATTACCATCGGAGTCTTGCCAAAGATGCTGCCAAATAGGTTGCCAATTAGATCTGTCTGATAGTTCCGACACTCGCAGATACAATGTTTTAATTAAGGCAACAACAAATAACATTCGTTCATAATTAGTATCGGCATTTGCCTTAGCTTCAGCGCAGCTTAAAACATAATCCCACTGAAGGTTAGATAACCGTTTTATATTCTTTTGGGTAGCGCCTTTAATAAGGTAGGGTGATTGCTTGCGGATTGCTGGAATAGGGTTGCCAAACGCATAACCCTCATCGGCTAAATAGTCATAAAAACATGAAATCGCTGAAAAACAGATCTTTATAGCCTCACCAGAAAGCGTATGACCCTTTGTATCTGGTTTTACATCCAAACCCCCTGCTGTGGCTTTTTTGCGGTCTTCCTTGCTTATTTTTGCGGCAAATGGCCGCCAAAATTCATTTTGAAGCCACTCTCCGCCGATTGACTTGAATCGGTCCTGCACAGATTCACCGACCCATTCAATGGGTGGACTATGGATAAAATCAAAAAATGCTTCTAATTCTGGACGTTTTAGTTGGATGATACTTTTGTTAGCGACTGTCCAGGACCATAACAAAAGGCGCTCAACTTCGTTTCTATAGCTGCGATAGGTGGCTTCACTTTTGCGGCTATAACTTTTTAGGAATGCCTGACTGTGTAAAAAGTCCTGACTTACATCTGGATTATCTTTAACCAGTGCTTCAATAAATAATTTTGAGTCTGGATATTCATTAAGCATGGCCATACCCATGGGTAAGCGTGTGTATCTTTTATGGGCATCAAATAGAGGTGTTGCTTTGAACTTGGACATAACTTAACTCGTAATAACAACGGCAATAAATTGGATTAACTGTATATTCTAGCTGTTATGCACTGTATCAAGCCTTAAACTGATTGTCTAGTTATGTCCACTAATTGAGATTAGAGGAATTAGTGCAAATGCTATAGGTGCCCCCACCTTACTGTATTTAATCGATATCTTTAGCAAAGAAAACTTAGGCAGGATAAAAATAGTAAATTAAAGACACCGAGATATAATTTAAGACGTATACTTAGTGTGATACGTTTGAATTAACTTGTTTAAGATTATTATCATTCATAGGTTTATTTCGTATAATTAACAAAAAGCAACCGCATAAAAAAGGAAATCATGCGTCAGCTAACCATCCTAACTGTATTTATATCTACCCTCTTTGTTACCTTTGTATCGTCAAACACAGAGGATCTAACTGATATTTTGCCTGAATCCCATCATTCAAAGCTGTTTCGTGAAATATACACACAATTAGCGACATCACATTATTCAACAGTAGCACTTAATGATCAGTTATCTGAAGCCTATTTAACGGCCTATATAGATAGACTAGATTCTCCCAAACGATTTTTCATGGCTTCAGATATAGCGGAATTTAAAAAATGGCAATATAAACTTGATGACTTAGCTAAACGTGGTGACCTAAGTGCTGGCTTTGAAATCTTTAATCTATTGCGTGAACGCGCTACTGATCGTTTACGACATAATATTGAGTTATTAGAAAACAAGCAGCATAAATTTGATTTCACACTTGATGAGCATATCTTTTTAGATGCGGATGATCGTGATTGGTTTATAGATTCAAAACAAGCAGATGATTTCTGGCGCAAGGCTATGAAGGACTCAATGATCAGACTAATGCTAAGCGGTAAAGAGCAGCAGGAGGCTCGAAAACTGCTTATAAAGCGCTATAAAGCCCTATTAAATCGCTATATTCAAAGAAACAGTAAAGATGTTTTTCAGCAGTATGCCAATGCCTTTGCATCCCTGTATGACCCCCACTCTTCCTACTTTAACCCACGCTCTTCGGAAAACTTTCAGATTAATATGTCTTTATCCCTTGAGGGTATTGGTGCACAGCTAACAACCGAAGATGAATTTACTGAAGTTGTTGATGTTATAACCGGCGGTCCGGCAGATGTACAGGGTATTCTTAAGCCAAAAGACAAGATAATTGGCGTAGGCCAAGGCGATGAAGAAATTGTCGATGTAATCGGTTGGCGTATTGATGATGTGGTTGACTTAATTCGCGGTAAAAAAGGCTCCGTGGTCCGTCTACAAATTGATTCAGGTGGCAGTAGTGACAAAATAATCTCCATTGTAAGAGACACGGTGAAACTTGAAGAGAAGTCAGCTCAAAGTCATGTTATCAGCATTGAGAATGATGGTAAAAAATACAATATAGGCGTGATTGAAATACCCACTTTTTATATGGACTTTGAAGCCGCCAGAAGACAGGATCCCAATTATAAAAGCACTTCGCGTGATGTTCGAAAGCTATTAAAAGAATTAAAACAACAGTCTGTAGACGGTGTTATTCTTGATTTAAGGAATAACGGCGGCGGCTCCTTATATGAGGCCACTGCCCTTACCGATCTATTTATAGGTTATGGCCCTGTGGTTCAAATTCGTGACGCCAATAAAAAAATCTATCGCAATCAACGGGCCAGATATGACGCTTATTATGATGGACCTATGATAGTGCTTATCAACCGTCTCAGCGCATCGGCATCAGAGATTTTCGCCGGCGCGATACAAGATTATGGCCGAGGCTTAATCGTTGGCAGTCAAAGCTATGGTAAAGGCACTGTCCAGACTATGGCTGAGTTAAGTAGCGGCTTTTTAAAATTAACTGTCTCTAAGTTTTATAGAGTGTCAGGGGGAAGCACACAGCATCGGGGTATTATCCCCGATATTAAGTATCCATCTCTGTTTGATTCAGATGAAATTGGAGAAAGCCATTTAGATAGCGCCCTGCCCTGGGACCAAATTCATCCTGTTCCCCATCAATATTCAGCGGAATTGAAGGAATTAATCATTCCCTTAAGCAAAACACACAAGAAACGTGTGCTGTCAGATGCGAATTTCTCGAGCTTGACTCAACAGTTAGCGCTAAAGCAAGAGTGGAAAGAACAAAACCGCTCCAATTTAAACCTTGAGCAACGAAAAAGTAGAGACGAAAGCTTTGATGAATCCCGTTTAGCTATAGAAAATAAACGTAGACTCGAACAAAATCTTAAGGCTTATAAGGATATAGAGGCTTGGGAAGCCGCTGAAGAGGAAGCTGAAGAAAATAAAGATACAGACCAATTCCCCACCGCTGAAAGCGACCCTATGCTATATGAAACAGGTATACTTTTAAGTGATCAAATTAAGATATTATCAAGTACAAAATACGCCGATAAAAAATCCAAATTAGCTACTCAATTAAAACAATAAAACTAATAATCATGAGCACTAAAATTAAAATAATATCGTTTAATGTCAATGGGATACGCGCACGTATTAATCAAATTTCTTCGGTTATAAAACAACATCAGCCCGATATTATTGGCCTTCAAGAGACCAAAGTATGTAATGAGGAATTCCCCTTTGAAGATATTGAAGCACTAGGATATAAAGCTAGTATCCATGGTCAAAAGGGCCATTATGGTGTCGCTCTTTTGACCAAAATTAGCCCATCAAGTCTGCAATGCGGCTTTCCGGGTGATGATTCGGATAGTCAATGTCGAATAATACACGGAAAATATGAAATGAATGGCCGCTCTTTACATGTAATTAATGGCTATTTCCCCCAGGGTGAAGGTCGGCATCACCCTACTAAATTCCCAGCCAAACAGAAGTTTTATAGGGATCTTTTAGATTATTTAAATAATAATTTTAATCAAGATGACGCTGTGGTGGTAATGGGTGATATGAATGTAGCCCATAGGGATGCTGATGTAGGAATCAAACCTGAAAACGCTAAGCGCTGGCTTAAAACAGGCAAAAGTTCGTTCTTACCCGAAGAGCGAGAATGGCTTCAATCTATCTTACATTGGGGGCTAATTGATACCTACAGAGCAGATAATCCCAACGATAACACCTACAGCTGGTTCGACTATAGAAGTCGTGGCTTTGATCAAGACCCTAAAATAGGCCTTAGAATAGATCTTATACTCGCCTCATCAGCTACTATGGCCATTTGCAGTGGCACAGGCATAGATCTGGAGGCCAGAGGCCATGAAAAGCCCTCTGACCACTGCCCTATTTGGTTAGATATAAATTTATAGCTAAGAAAGCTTTGATTCTAATTCTGGTAATGCGGCGAATAAGTCAGCCGCTAAGCCGTAATCTGCTACTGTGAAAATAGGCGCTTCTTCATCTTTATTGATGGCAACAATAACTTTGCTGTCTTTCATTCCGGCTAAATGCTGTATCGCGCCAGAAATACCCACGGCAATGTACAAATCGGGAGCCACTATCTTTCCAGTTTGACCCACTTGCATATCATTGGGAGCATAGTCAGCATCTACCGCTGCCCTTGAAGCGCCTACCGCGGCACCCAATTTGTCTGCAATTCTATAAAGAAGATCAAAGTTATCACCACTGGCCATCCCACGACCACCTGATATAACGATATTGGCAGCAGTTAGTTCAGGTCGATCAGATTGCGCAAGCTGATCACTAACAAAACTTGAAACTGCTAAATCATTAGCCGCATCAAGGGTTTCAATGCTAGCCGATCCGCCTTCTGATGATACTGGGTCAAATGATGTACCACGTATGGTTAGGACTTTAACTGTATCTATAGATTGCACTGTGGCAATTAAGTTGCCGGCATAAATCGGTCTTTTAAAGGTATCTTGGCTGACTATTTCACTGATATCTGAAATAGCCTGAACATCTAACAAGGCTGCAACACGTGGCATTATATTTTTTGCAGTGGTGGTTGCTGTTGCCAAAATATGCGTATAAGCAGCAGCCACATCGGCAATTAATGGCGCCATGTTCTCTGCAAGAAAATAATCGTAACAAGAATTATCTGCAACAAATACCTTGGACACAGCCGTAACCTTTGAGGCTTGCTCTGCAACCGTTTGACAGTCTTTACCAACAATTATCAGATCAATGGTATCACCCAGTTGAGTAGCGGCTGATATAGCGTTTAAAGTGGCTGAATTTAACTGCTGATTGTTGTGTTCAGCAACAACTAGAATACTCATGAGATTACCTTAGCTTCATTTTTAAGCTTATCTATCAATTGGGTTACATCACTAACCATTATGCCCGCTTGACGCTGTGCTGGGGGCTCTACACCTAGTAACTTAGTTCTAGCACTGGCATTGACCCCAAGTTCGTCTAATGTAAGCGTTGCTAGAGGCTTTTGTTTAGATTTCATTATATTGGGCAACGAGGCATATCGCGGCTCGTTAAGTCGTAAATCTGCGGTTACAACAGCGGGCAAATCCAATGAAAGGGTTTGAAGACCTCCGTCAATTTCACGGGTCACAGCAATCTTACCCTCTTCAACTACCACCTCAGATGCAAACGTACCCTGTGAACAGCCGAGTAAAGATGCGAGCATTTGACCCGTTTGATTATTATCACCATCAATAGTTTGCTTGCCCATTAGAATTAGATCTGGACTTTCTTTATCACACACTGCTTTAAGGCATTTAGCTACGGCTAGAGGCTCTAATGGTTGTTCCGTTTGAACTAAAATAGATCTATCAGCGCCGAGTGCCAGTGATGTTCGCAGTTGCTCTTGAGACTTTTGACAACCAATAGAGACGGTAATTATTTCACTAGCCAACCCTTTTTCTTTTAGCCGAACAGCTTCTTCGACGGCTATTTCACAAAAAGGATTCATAGACATTTTTACATTGGCTAGATCTACATCAGAATTATCTGCGTTAGCCCTAACTTTTACGTTGTAATCAACCACTCGCTTTATTGCTACTAGAATTTTCATCAAAACTCCATTATTAATAACTTAACTATAGTCTTTATTATTACAGCATTTTGCAACGGCTGTATTTTGCCCAATGATAGTCTATAAATCAATCAGCTAGTGGGTTCATTGCGACTCGTTAGTCACATTAATAAAAAACTAAACGATGGTATTTAAACGTATTTACAGCCATTGTATATAGCTGTTAAACAGTATTTAATAATAATGTTGAAATATTAGGAGCAACACATTGTCCCGTGAATCCATGGAATATGACGTAGTAATTGTAGGTGCTGGTCCGGCAGGTCTTTCCGCTGCTTGCAGACTAAAGCAATTAAATGCTAATTATTCAGTTTGTGTGATCGAAAAAGGTTCTGCAGTTGGTGCCCACATTTTATCGGGTGCAGTTTTTGAACCTACCGCCTTAAACGAACTTATTCCTGATTGGAAATCCATGTCGGCTCCAGTGACTACTGGGGTTACAGATGACCAAATTTTGCTTTTAACCAGTGATTCAAAACATATTAAGGTGCCGGGATTATTTGCCCCTAAAACCATGAAAAATCATGGTAATTACATTATTAGTTTGGGTAAGTTTTGCTCATGGCTTGGAGCTCAAGCGGAAGCATTAGGTGTTGATATATTTCCCGGATTTGCTGCCTCGGAAATTCTTTTCGATCAAGATGGTAAGGTTACCGGAATAGCTACAGGTGATATGGGACTGAGTCGCACTGGAGATAAAAAAGATACCTTTATGCAAGGCATGGAATTACATGCTAAATATACGTTGTTTGCCGAGGGTTGCCGTGGTCATTTGGGTAAGCAGCTAATCGACAAATACAACTTAGATGAGGGTAAAGATCCTCAACATTATGGTATTGGGATTAAAGAATTATGGAAAGTACCCTCTGAACAGCATAAACCTGGACTTGTTGTTCACTCTGCCGGGTGGCCCCTTAATGAGACTAATACACTGGGTGGTGGTTTTCTTTATCACTTAGAGGACAATCAGGTGGCCGTTGGGCTAATTACTAACCTTTCCTATAGCAATCCCCATTTAAGCCCGTATGATGAATTTCAGCGCTACAAACACCACCCAAGTATAAAGCAGCATCTTGAAGGTGGAGAACGTCTTACCTATGGCGCGCGAGCGATTACTAAAGGTGGACTTCAGTCACAGCCAAAAATGTCATTTCCCGGTGGTTTATTAATTGGTGATGATGCTGGCACTCTAAATTTTGCCAAAATTAAGGGCAGTCATACCGCGATGAAATCTGGCATGGTTGCTGCTGAATCGGTAGCTAAGGCTCTGGCGAATAATCAAGCAAATAGTGATATTGTGGAATTTGCTCATGCCTACCAAAAATCATGGGCATTTAAAGAATTACATAGGCAAAGAAATTTTGGTCCAGCCCAGCATAAATTTGGTTATTTGTTGGGTTCTGCCTATGCCTTTATTGATATTAATATATTTAATGGATGCTTACCTTGGACGCTTAAAGATACAGTAGCAGATCATTTAACCATGAAAACCGTTGATGAATGCGATGTTATCAATTATCCAAAATACGATGGTGTATTAAGCTTTGACAAGCCCTCATCTGTCTTTTTGTCTAATACCAACCATGAAGAGGATCAACCCTGTCACCTGCAACTTAGTAATCCCGATTTACCTATTTTGCATAATTTGACAGCGTATAACGAAGCGGCGCAACGATACTGCCCTGCCGGTGTTTATGAGGTGGTTGAGGATTCTGATGGATCATCAAAATTTCAAATTAATGCGCAAAATTGCGTGCATTGTAAAACTTGCGACATCAAAGAACCCAGTCAAAATATCAACTGGGTTACCCCTGAAGGCTCTGGCGGCCCTAATTACCCAAACATGTAATCAGCCGCTTTAGGTTATATCGCCAAGGGAAAACTGACTACCTAAACTATCTAATATTAATTCACTTTTACCATTATCTAGGGTATTTTCGCGTCCCCATTCCACTAGCTGATAATAAACACTTCGACAGACCAAAGCATTTAAGCCATCTCTTACGTGAATTAAAGGAAAGATAGACTCTTGCGGCTTTTTTTGATGCATAATTAAACGGTTATCAGGGCTCAGTAAAACCTGATCTTCAGTGCTGGTTGTAAAACTTATGACCTGAACGCCATCTCTTAATATTCGTTTGGCATCAACAATATATAAGGGGGCAATATCGACCTGAATTTGCCACTTTTCGTTAGGTGCTACTAAGAAATAATCACCATCCTCGATTCTTAATATAGATGCAAAAAGCTTAACCATTGCGGGTCTTTTGATCTCAACTGACTGGTGTAGCCACCTACCCTCTCTATCAATGAGCATTTCCATATCTCCAGTTTTTTCCGGATGCCACAGATGTACGGGAGGTAATTGACTCGAACTCTTATTAGATTGTTCAATTAGATCAGCGAACAATTGTTCTGGGCTGATCGGGGAATTCACTAGGATTTACTTTTTTTGTTGGAAAGAGATTCATCGGAGTGGTATTGGCCTTTATTGCCCATGGTTACACCAATATTGGTAATAAATTCCATAAGCGCAACATTATCCATCTTGTTATTCCATGTTTTATTAAAGCAAAGTTCGACAGCGCCCTGGGCTAAAGCCCAGCAGGCAAGATAATGAAAGTGTGGAGGAACATCTTCAAGCACACCGCCCTCAATCAATTTTGAAGTTAACCCCTTAAGAGCGTCCTCGTTGGAAAGACGAAGTTGATGCAACTCTTTAACCTGTTCGATCACATCCCCAGATTCAATCAGTCGATCTTCAAGCTGCTGAGTGAGACGATCAAGTTTTGGGTTTTCTAATCGAGACTGAAAATAAGACTTTGCCGCTGCGCCGGAATCACCCGCCCCTGCACGTCCGATTCCCTCTGTGAGACTCTTGGTAATATTACGTTCATAGTCTAGGATAATTCTGATTAGAATTTCATTTTTAGTGAGGAAGTGCTTGTACACTGTTCCCTTTCCAATACCTGCTCTAATGGCGATTTTAGAGACTGTAATGCGATCTATACTAGACTCTAAAAATAGCTCAACAGCAGCATCGATAATTCTTTGCTCACGGGCAAGAAAAAGTTTCTTTTTCTCGCGTATCCGATCAGCACTAGAACTATTATTTTGCATCAGATCAACCTAGCATGGTTAAAAGCTAAGATTACGATTACTAGCGCGTATAAATTCTTGCTTTAAATCAGCAAAGGTCTGCACCGCCGGAAACTGTGGAAATTCTTTAATAACATTATCTGGCGCATGAAATAATATACCTGCATCTGCCTCAGCTAACATAGTTGTATCGTTGTATGAGTCCCCTGCAGCAATGGTTCTATAGTACATGCTTTTAAAGCCAACTATAGCTTGACGCTTTGGGTTGGCTTGACGCAGCCGATAGTTAACTACATTGCCGCTAGAATCTGTCTCAAGCTTGTGGCATAACAGGGTTGGATAACCCAGCTGTTTCATCAATGGGCTAGCAAACTCATAAAAAGTATCTGAGAGAATAACCACTTGAAAACGTTCACGTAACCAATCGACAAAATCAGCCGCTCCTTCCAAGGGCGATAAGGTTGCAATAACCTCCTGAATTTCATTTAGACCAAGATTATGTTGACGTAAAAGATCGAGACGATACTGCATCAGCACATCATAATCCGGCTCATCTCTGGTGGTTTTCTTAAGCTCTTCAATACCGGTTTTTTCTGCGAATGCTATCCAAATTTCTGGAACCAAAACACCTTCAAGATCTAAACAAGCAATTTCCACATTTATTCCTTTATTTGTAAGTACTAATGCACTCTAATGAATTTATTCTTCGGGTGCAATTTAACTACAAATAATTGACTAAAAAAACGTTTATTTGTCACTTTTTGTCGCCCTTTATGTATGAATATTGGGTTTAAAGTTTTATAGCCATGTTTCTTTAGCCGTAAAAGAATTTCTGATAAGATGCGCGCTCTTAAATTAAACCTAATAATCCATGAGTAAAGAGAATCTTTTATGACATTAGATTTGGATGTAATTAACAACCAATTAAAGCAAAAATCTCCCAGTGAAATTATCCAATGGGCTTTGAAACAAGGAAAATCACCTGTTGTAACGACTAACTTTAGACCCTATGAAGTTGCGATATTACATGCTTGTGTAGAAAATATGGCCTCTTTGCCTATTGTATGGTGTGATTCTGGTTACAACACCAATGCTACTTACAGACATGCAGAAAGCTTGATAACTAGTCTTGGGTTAAATATCTCGTTATATGTTCCACAACAAACAGCTGCCCACCGCAATGTAGTTATGAGTGGTATACCCGATGTTGATAGCGAACTGCATAATCTTTTTACTAACCAAGTTAAGCTAGAGCCATTTAAGCGTGCAATGAGAGAACATAAACCGGATGTTTGGTTTACCAATTTAAGAAAGGGACAAACCGCATTTAGAGATTCACTTGATATAGTCAGTCAAGGTAGCGACGGAATCATTAAAGTAAGTCCATTCTTTTATTGGTCAGATGAACAACTTGATACCTACCTCAGCGAGCATAACCTGCCCAATGAGCATGATTATTTTGATCCAACCAAAGTTCTCGAAAACAGGGAATGTGGTTTACATACTCAGTAATAAGCTTTATGGGGCGGTTTAAAGCCGCCCCAATGTTGTTTAACACACTGGTAACTCAAGCGTTTCAAAAAACAATGCTCTGGCTTCATTGTCGGGTAATGACATAACCTTATCAACCACATCTCTTGTTAAATGCGGCGCAAAAGTAGATATAAAATCGTACATATAGCCCCGTAAGTATGTCCCCTTTCTAAACCCTATACTGGTAACACTGCTATCAAATAAGTGGCTAGCCTCAATGACTACCAAGTCGCTATCAACGTCTGGGTCATAGGCCATATGAGCGACAATACCAATTCCAAGGCCAAGTCTAACGTAAGTTTTTATAACATCGGCATCGGTAGCGGTAAATACCACATTGGCATCTAGTCCTTGATTAGAGAAAGCTTCGTCTAGCTTTGAGCGCCCGGTAAAACCAAATACATAGGTAACAATGGAGTATTTGGCAACATCAGTTAAAGCAACATCTTTAAGCGTAGCCAAGGGATGCTCTTTTGGTACTAATATACATCGGTTCCAGCGATAGCATGGCATCATAATCAAATCAGAAAAGAGTTCTAATGCCTCTGTAGCAATTGCAAAATCAACCGTTCCCTCGGCGGCTTTTTCTGAGATTTGCACAGGCGTACCCTGATGCATATGCAGCCCAACTTGAGGATATCGATGAATAAATTTCTGAATGACATCAGGTAGCGCATAACGGGCTTGAGTATGGGTGGTCGCAATATCTAAACTGCCGGACTTTGGGCTTTTATGCTCTTGAGCTAATTGTTTTATATTTTCAACCTCACCCAATATTCTGTTAGCTATTGAAAGAATTTCTTCCCCAATAGGCGTAACTTTGGTGAGATGTTTGCCACTGCGGGAAAAAATTTCAGCACCAAGCTCATCTTCAAGCAGCCTAATCTGCTTACTAATACCCGGCTGAGAGGTATAAAGACTAGCTGCGGTAGCAGATACATTTAAATTATGATTAGCCACCTCCCAAATATATCGTAACTGCTGTAATTTCATTTTTAGCGACCTTTTGTTAATAAACTTTCATTTTGATATTCAATTTAGCTATAAAACTATATAATTTTATTCTTTCTTTGAATAGTGTCCAGTTGTTAAAGTGACTCAATATTTATATCAATCTATTTTTATATGATCGAATTACTCTATTTTATTGCCGCTGGTGCTGTTGTGGGCTTTGCTGTTGGTTTAACTGGCGTTGGAGGCGGTTCGCTTATGACGCCGTTTCTCATTCTTTTTGGTATTCCCTATCATGTTGCGATTGGGACAGACCTTCTTTATGCCGCTATTACCAAAGCGGGTGGAATGATCACCCACGCTCGGCAAAAAACCATTGAATGGCGTATTATGGGCCTACTTGCCCTTGGTAGTATTCCAGCCTCTTTATTAACCACACACTTTTTAAGCCGAGTTTTTACTGACTATTCTGACTATCAATCCATACTGACCCATAGTCTGGGCATTATGCTGGTGCTGACATCAATAGTGATTATTTTTCGCGGAAGACTTAAGTCTGGTGTATCTCAGAAACAGTCTAAAGCAAAAAAATATTCAGATTTTATAGTGATATTTGCAGGGTTATTTCTGGGTATTTTTGTAACCCTTTCATCGGTTGGCGCTGGAGCATTTGGTGCTGCTATATTGATGCTGTTATATCCCTACTTAAAAACCATTAAAATTATAGGTACTGATATAGGGCATGCTGTACCGCTGACATTAATAGCAGGTTTAGGCCATTTCTTTGTATTGGGTAATGTTGATTTAGTCTTGCTTGGTAGTTTGTTAATAGGCTCTCTACCAGCAATACACTTTGGTACAAAATTTGCCAAACGTTTACCCAGTGATTTATTACAAACTCTAATAGCACTGATATTACTAGGATTGGGCACCAAGTTTATTGTCGGTTAGATCTAGCTTTTGTTATCTTCGGATTTTTCATTGGCCACACCATGTGGAACATGCCCAGTGGCTACATATTCACTGGCAGAGGTGCAATGTATCTGCTGGTCATCAAAAAAAACATCGGCTTCAAAGGATTTTAGGAAATCTCCTTTTCTAAGCCCACCCAAGAATAAGCTCTCGTCAATTCGTACATTCCAGTCACGCAGGGTACGAACTACACGTTCATGAGCTGGAGCTGCACGGGCTGTTACAAGTGCCGTTCGAATTGGACACTCATCAACAGGAAACTCTGCCTGTAATGCCTGAAGAGCCTCTAAAAAGCTTTTAAATGGGCCAGCATCCATTGGTTTATGGGCTGATTTTTTCTCATTTTCTGTAAATGCATCTAAACCCTGCTCTTTAAATATTCTTTCGGAGGCGTCACTAAACAACACAGCATCGCCATCAAAAGCAAAGCGCAATTCACCGGAGCTTTTGCTTGATCCTTGTGAGGGTAATAATGTTGCAGCAGCCATGCCATTGTCTAGGGCATTTCTAACATCAGCAGCATTGGTCGATAAAAACAAGTGGCAAGCAAAAGCTGACACATATCTATAGGGACTATCACCACCGGAAAAAGCCGCTCTCGTTATTTTTAAACCATGATGGGCAATTGAATTAAACACACGCAAACCAGTATCCGCAGAATTTCTGGAAAGAAGAATTATTTCAACCTTAGGCTCACCACCGAGCTTTTCATTAATACGTAATAATTTAGACGCTAATGGGAATGCTTCACCGGGCTGAAGAATATCGTCTTCATGTTGTCGTTGATAGTCAGCATAAGCCGCAACACCCTGTTGTTCGTATATCTCATGACTTTCACGCATATCAAACAACGCAGTTGAGGATATAGCGATTACTAGCTTAGGTGAAGATGTCTTTGCCATAATTACTTACTAGTTTGTACTTCTGGTGAATTATCAACGGGTTGAAAGTATTGCTTTGTTAGCTTAAATAAAACGGGCGATAGTAGCAAGAGCGCCAATAGATTTGGAATTGCCATCATACCATTAAGGGCATCCGACATTTTCCATACCAAGCCAAGACTCATCTGAGTGCCCATAAACACACCCATAACCCAAAGTAGCCTAAACGGCAATACAACCTTAGGCCCCAAGAGAAACTGAGCACAGCGTTCACCGTAGTAACTCCAACCCAACATGGTAGTAAATGCAAATAAAGCTATACACAGGGATAATATATGGCCACCCAACGGAAGCGAAGAATCAAACACCATTAATGTCATGGCCGCACCCTGAAGATCGGAATTCCAAGCGCCAGATACCACCAAAACTAACCCCGTCATAGTGCATATAATCAGTGTATCAATAAAGGTGCCCAACATGGCAATAGTACCCTGTCTAACCGGACTATTTGTTTCTGCCGCTGCGTGGGCAATTGGCGCAGAACCCAGACCTGATTCGTTGGAAAAAATACCTCGGGATACGCCCATTCTTAGGGCGATCATAACGGTTGCCCCCGCAAAACCACCAGTGGCGGCAGTACCATTAAATGCACTGTCTACTATAAATAACAAAGCTTGCGGTATTTCTGAAACATGCATTAACAATATAATTAATGTCGATAGCACATAAATCAATGTCATTAAAGGAACCAACTTACCTGCAACGAGGGCAATACGTTTAATACCACCCAGTAAAACCAAGGCCACCATAAAGGACATCAGTAACCCACTGGCTATGGTTGGTATATTAAAATTAGTTAATAATACCTGTGAAACTGTGTTTGATTGAACTGTATTGGCTAGACCAAAACCTGCCAAGCTACCAAATAAAGCAAAAAGGAATGCTAGAGGCTTCCAGCGTTGCCCAAGACCGTTTTTTATATAGTACATTGGGCCTCCGACTTTCTTTCCTGAGGCATCTGACTCACGATAATTTACAGCCAGCAAAGCTTCTGCATATTTGGTGGCCATACCCACAAGAGCTGTGCACCACATCCAGAACAATGCCCCGGGACCACCAATACCTATAGCTGTAGCAACACCGGCAATATTACCGGTCCCCACAGTTGAAGATAGCGCTGTCATTAAAGCATTAAAAGGGCTTATTTCACCTTCACCCGAGCCTTTGCGCCCTTTTAGTAACTGGCCAAAGGCATAAGGAATTCGAGTAATGGTCATACCGCGCAAACCAATGGTTAAAAATACACCGGTGCCCAGTAACAAAAACAACATGACTGGACCCCATACAACAGTGTTTACTGAGTTAATGATTTGCTCAAACATAGAAAAACATATCCTTTGTTAATGTATTTTGTGTTTAATATCGCAACGAGTGCGACCTAATAATTAAATACTATGCCACTAAGGGCTTTAAATCGAGTATTTTATCCACATAAGCCTAGTGCAAGAGATAGCAAGAGGTTGTAAAAAGCCAATAAAAAAAGCCCATATCGAAAACAATATGGGCTTTTTTACTTTAAACATTAAGCAGTATTAGATAGCCTTAATTGTTCCCTTGGGGAGAACTGCATGCACAGCTACCTTTTGGAACTTAAGTTCCTGACCATTGCCAACCTCAAGTACCAAATACTCTGACTCTAACTTAGTGATTTTACCAAGCAAACCACTGGTCATAACAACTTCTTCACCCTTAGATAAGGAGGCAATTAAATTATTATGCTCCTTTTGACGTTTTTGTTGGGGTCTAATCATTATGAAATACATAAAAATAAATAAACCACCAAACATAATAAAAGTGAATAACGGACTTGGCTCAGCTTGAGCGGCAGCATCTGCATAAGCATTTGAAGAAAACAACATAATATACCCCTTTAAATAAATTTAATTTTAACCATTAAGATTTTCTTTAATCCAATATAATACATCTTGGTGATGAGTTTTTGTTTTAACTTTCTCCATCACCATTACGATACCGCCCTGTTTATCAATCACAAAGGTAGAGCGCAATACACCCATATACTCACGACCCATAAATTTCTTAAGACCCCAAGCGCCAAAAGATTCGGTAACTGCGTGATTCTCATCTGATAATAATTTAAAGTTAAGTTCTTGCTTATCTTCAAATTTTACCAGTCGATCCACAGAGTCTGGACTAACGCCGAAAACAACCGTGTCCTGCTTTTCATATTCACTATAGGTATCACGAATACCACAGGCCTGAACAGTACAGCCCGGAGTCATTGCTTTAGGATAAAAATACACCACCACATTTTTCTTGCCAGAATACTCAGACAATGAAACATTATTACCCCTTTGATCTAAAAGGGTAAATGATGGTGCTTTAGTGCCAACTTTTGCAAATCCCACTAGGATACCTCTATCATTGTTAACAATTTATAAACAATATATTACGGTAGAAGATGGGCAACGCCCTCTTTTTCTTCTGTAAGCTCCTGCTCAGTAGCTGACATTTTGTCACGGGAGAAAGAATTAATATCTAAACCCTGAATAATTTTCCAATCACCTGCTTCACAGATACAAGGGAAAGAATAAATAAGGCCCTCAGAAATACCATAACTACCATCACTATATACGCCCATGCTGACCCAGTCACCTGATTCTGAACCTTTAACCCAAGTCCGCATATGTGCAATAGCTGCATTAGCCGCAGATGCTGCACTGGATGCGCCACGTGCTTTAATTATAGCCGCTCCGCGCTGTTGTACAGTAGGAATAAATTGATTTTCATACCAATCTTGATCAACCAAATCGATAGCTGACTGCCCATCAACCTTTGCATGATGTAAATCTGGGTATTGAGTTGCAGAATGATTGCCCCAGATGGTCATATTCTTAACATCATTAATTGACTTTCCCGCCTTTTCTGCGATTTGACTCATAGCTCGATTATGATCAAGTCTAGTCATGGCTGTAAATTGGCGAGGATTAATATCAGGGGCATTGCGCTGAGTGATAAGGGCATTAGTATTTGCAGGATTACCTACAACTAATACTTTGATATCACGGCTAGCATGATCATTAATTGCTTTACCCTGGGCTGAGAAAATAGCCGCATTAGCTTCCAAAAGATCTTTGCGCTCCATGCCTGGGCCGCGAGGACGAGCACCCACAAGCAATGCGTAATCGGCATCTTTAAAAGCGATATCGGCTTGATCGGTGCAAACAATACCAGCCACTAAAGGGAAGGCACAGTCTTCAAGCTCCATAGCGACACCATTAAGTGCATCAAGAGCGGGAGTAATTTCTAGCATTTGTAATATAACAGGCTGATTAGGGCCTAACATTTCGCCAGCAGCTATGCGAAATAATAAGGAATAACTAATCTGTCCTGCAGCACCAGTAATGGTGACGCGAACGGGTGATGTCACAGTTTGTCTCCAAAAAAATTGTTAAACTTGAGTGTGGCTACATAGAGTTGGATATTATAGTGCTCATTGAAAAAAAAGCACCCTAAAACCCAGCCTTGAACAATAGATTTATTAAATTTGCCTATTATTTACAGAGACTTTGATAAGTTGCTTTCATTTCGCTATAGAGATCATCTTTAAAGCTTGGCAAATTTGTATCAAGCTTGGCGACAATCTCCACAAGATGTTCGTTATCTTCCTTACCGCCCCACTGCTTATGATAGCTTCCATCCTGATATCCATGATCCTGCCTAAAGAAATTCAAAACATTTTTACCCACATAGGCAATATACAACTGATCAAACTGCATATTGATTCCTTTGACCAAACCGACAAAGCCATTAACATCAAAATCTTTGGTCACTAATGTATTAGTAGTAAATTGCTCTAGGTTGATAGCAAAATCACCGCTGGCTTCTACTTCATCAAAGGCTTTGATAACTGAGTCAGAAATATCATCAAGCGTATGATCTTTAAGCAATAATAAGCTTAAGCCAAAGTGCCATATATCAACCAGTTCTAAAGCAATCTGATTTACATCAGGTTGCTGTTTTTTCCACCACTTCCAACCGTGATGATCCAGTAGCTCAGCGCATTCGATCCATATGGCACGATACCATTCAAAATTCTGCTGGCGCCAGTCTTTATTTACTTTTGCGTTCATACTATCTTGAAGTTCTAACATGGTTAAAATTTGTTGCTTCATAATTTTTCCTTAGTCGCGAACAAAGCCATTTGTGACTTTTTCATTGCCAATTGTTGTATTAGGGCCATGCCCAGTTACTACTACCGCCTCATCATCAAGACTGTAGATTCTTTCTTTTATTGAGGTAACAATTTGATCAAAATTACCACCGGGAAGATCCGTACGACCAATACTACCTAAAAATAAGGTATCACCGGCAATTAATGTTTTATATTGCTCAAACCAAAAACTGATGGATCCCGGTGTATGTCCAGGAGTATGAATTGCTACACCACCACAACAGTCAAGTGCCTGATCGTCATGAAGATAGTGATCGGGATCAGGTAATGATACCGACGGCACGCCAAACATGGCACATTGTTGCTCAACCATATCCCATAAAAACTGATCCGATTCATGCAGAAATATAGGTGCACCCGTGGCTTTTTTAATCTCACCAGCCGCTAGGATATGATCCAAATGGGCATGGGTATGAATAATAGCAACGACGGTTAAATTCAGTTCGTTTAATAACGCCAGTATTTGATCAGCATCACCACCAGGATCAATCACCAATGCGCGCCCAGAAACTGAATCTCCAATCACCGAACAATTACACTGAAGCGAGCCAACAGGAAAAGTCCTTATAATAAACTGTGATTGGTCTGGTTGATTGTCCGACATACTAAAATTCTTTTATTGACTTAACTTAAATAACCTAAAGAAATTCTGAGTGGTAGTCTCAGCTAATTGTTCAATACTAATACCCTTTATGTCCGCTACACATTGGGCAACTTCATAAACGTTTTTTGGCTCATTCTGTTTTCCGCGATAAGGCACGGGTGCCAGCCATGGAGAATCAGTCTCAACCAATATCCTATCAAGTGGAATTTTTTTCACAACCTCACGAAGATCGCCAGCATTTTTAAAGGTAACAATACCTGAAAAAGAGATATAAAACCCAAACTCCATGGCTGCCTTTGCCATTTCCCATGTTTCAGTAAAACAATGTAATACGCCAGCCGAATCTGATTGATGTTGTTTTAATAAGTCAATTGTCTGTTCGCGAGCATCTCGCGTATGAACAATAACCGGCTTTTCTGCCTGTTTTGAGGCTAATAAGTGACGGGTAAAGCTTTCGTACTGCCAATCATAACTATCAGCGCTATAAAAATTATCCAGACCCGTTTCACCAACAGCTATCACTTTGGGTAGTTTGGCCAAATCAACCAGCTCTTCAACCGTTGGTAAAGGTAACTCTTCGTCCTGTAAAGGGTGAACACCGACTGAGGAATAAATATGATCATATTTTGCTGTAACCTCAGTTAGAGATTTTGAGCTGTCAAGGTCAACTGCAACTGTTAAAAGATGTGATATTCCACGCGCCTTAGCATCAGATATAACAGCCTCGATACCACCCTCTCGATTTGAGAGATCTAAACGATCAAGATGGCAGTGTGAGTCGACTAGCATGTTTTACCTATCTTTGGCTCTGAAAAATCTGCGCCCATTCTATAAACAACTCTTCCCAAAGTAACTGAGTATTTATATTGGCGCTAGACAGTAACCAAGCCCTTGCTTGTATTAATTTGTCTAAAAATAAAAAAAGTGCAGGGTTAGGCTTATTTTGCAATTCACCCACAATCAAACGATGAACATAACTTAAAATCCAATCAATTAGATCATCAGGCGGGTATTTTTGACAGGCCTGAGCGACTAAAAGAGGCGTCTCATTAGCATGACGCATTGCATCCAATAGAGCTTCAACCTGTTGCCTATTTTCAAGCCCATCTCCCTGAATATAATCCAATGCAAGCAGTGGTAACCCATTAGCAATTTCCAAGACCTCATCAATATTCACCTGTTTACCCTCAGCTTTCCCAGACAACCACTGAGAGGCAATTTCTTTTGAGGGAACCGATAAAGATTCAATTTGGCATCGACTACGAATAGTCGTTGGTACAACGCTTAATCTATTAGAAATTAAAATAAGTATGGTATTAGCCTCAGGCTCTTCTAAGCTTTTTAAAAGGGCATTAGCAGCGTTTCTATTCATTGAATCTGCAGGGTTAATAACTACAACCTTCCAACCGCCCTGTTGAGATGTTTTAACCACAGATTCACAGAGTTTTCGGATTTGCTTAACTAAGATTTGCTTTCCCTTTTCTTCTGGGGCTACATAAAAGAAATCTGGGTGAGTACCGGCAGCAAGCGTTAAACAACCACTACAACGACCACAGGCAACACCTGACTGTACATTGGTACAGAGCAATCTATAGGCCATAGAATAAGCCAAACTTTCAGCCCCAACTCCCTCAAGAGCATTTAGCATTATGGCGTGAGGTAATCTCTGACTATCAATACGATCATTAAAGGATTGCCAAAACTCTCCATGCCACGGTAACGGCAGCAGATAATCCTTTAAATTGATAGTGGTTTCAGACACAGAAACATTACCCGTTATGATCAGTAGTTAAAAAGTTATTGAGGATATAGGCAATTTGTTGTTGCACAAACTCTAAGGTTTTAGAAGCATCGATAATTTTATAGCGCTGTGGATTTTGTTGAGCCATCGATAAATAAGCATTGCGCACACGATTAAAAAAATCTGTTTTTTCAAGCTCAAACCGATCCGGCTCACTGCGTTTACCTGCACGTTCTAAACCTAACTCAACAGGCACATCAAGCACTAGGGTTAAATCGGGACGCATACTAGCATGAACCATAGTTTCCAGACTGGCTATTAGTTCATTGCCCATTTCACGCCCAGCGCCTTGATAGGCATAGGTAGCATCGGTAAATCGATCACAAAGCACCCAATTACCCGCTGCTAGCTGGGGTTCAATAACCTGATCAATATGCTGTGCTCTACCGGCAAACATCATCAATAGCTCGGCTTTACTACAGACCTTTTCCTCTCTATTAGCCAGAAGTAACTCTCGAATTTCTTCTGCCAATGGCGTACCACCTGGTTCGCGAGTACTAACAAAAGAAATATGATTGGTATCTAACCACTGCTTAATATATTCAATATTAGTGGTTTTACCGACTCCCTCGGTGCCTTCGATAGTTATAAACCTGCCTCTCATAGATACCTAACTCTGACTATTATGGTTGTTGGGGTGTCGATTGATAATTTTTAACACGCTGATCAATTTGAAACTTACGAACTGCCTCTTGATGCTCACTTATAGTATCAGAAAAATGATGGCTACCATCACCTCGGGCAACAAAATATAAACTTGAACCAGATTTTGGATGAAGTGCTGCTTCAATTGATGCCAAACCCGGCATAGCAATGGGTGTTGGTGGCAACCCGTAGATCCTATAAGTATTGTAGGCAGTGTAGGCCCTTAGATCACGTAGACGAATATTGCCATCATAGTCGTCACCCATCCCATAAATCACTGTAGGATCAGTTTGCAGACGCATTCCCTGTTTTAAACGGCGAACAAATACACCGGAAATTTCAGTTCTTTCATTGGCCTGACCGGTTTCTTTTTCGATAATCGACGCCATAATTAAAGCCTCATAAGAAGTGGTATAGGGCAAATTATCGTCTTTTGACTTCCACGCAATATCCAATTCGGCTCGCATACGCTTATGAGCCTGTTTTAAGAGAGTAAAAATAGTCGTGTTTTTACTGTAGTAATAAGTATCCGGGAAAAACCAACCCTCAGGGTGATATAAATCAATACCTGCTTGATCAAGCAATTGCCTATGATTCAAATCATTGATAACCGCAAATTGTGGAATCTCAGACAATTTTGATAGCCACTGATTAAAAGACCAACCCTCTGGAAATGTAATACTATGCTGAGCAATATGACCTTGGCCAAATTTCTCCATCAAAGTTTTTGCTGTATCCGATGAAGAAATCCAATAGTCACCAGCTTTCACCTGATGCTTATTCAAGACTCGAGCCCAGCTAGTGACTAAAAAAGCAGAAGATAATATTTTTTTATGGCTAAGTTCGTCATTGACTCGTTTCAGGTTGGTGCCCTTTTCAATCGAGAATAGATACCTATTTTTAGAATCTAATTGCAGTTCGTTAGATAGATTGACAGGCGCATTTAATATAGAACATAGAAAATAATAACTTGTACCTATAAAAACAAGGAAAGCAAGACAAGATCCAACTAAGACAAGAGATTCAATTTTTTTCATTGATACTGGGGATATAACTCAATTAGCTTACGTCTAAGCATAAGAGTTTGCTGATCTGTTGGCAAAGACTTAAACAACTGATTGTCGTGGTTATCAATAGAACCAACCTTAGCAAGCCCTTTAATTGAATTACATAGCAATAAACTTTCGCTCTCAGCCAGTTCAGACATGGTTATTAGTGAAACACTCACTGGAATATTACAAGCAGGAAAAATTTCTTCAAGCATCAGTGATCTCATAACGCCAGCAACACCTGCTTGGTCCACACAAGGAGTTATCCATCGATCTGCCGTTTTGATAAAAACATTTCCAGATACAGCCTCAATCAAATGCCCAGACTGGCTAGACATTAAACCCTCATGATAATTATCACAGGTCCATTCATTGCGCGCTAGAATTTGATCTAATCTATTTAGATGCTTAATCCCCGCTAAAGGATGATTGATGGGTAATTTATGCTCACAAAAGCGTACATTGATAGCTTGATTGCGATAATCTGCGATATCCTTGGGCAAGTTGGAATAACTACAAACAACCCTAGGTTCAATGGTGTCAGGTGATTTATAACCACGACCCCCCGTACCCGCAGTGATAATAACCTTAACGACACCCTGGACAATAGACTGCCCTTTTAACTGATCTAGAAATAGCTGAACATAGTTATAGATAAGATCAGATTTAATAGGGATATTAAGAGCATTCGAACCCCTATTAAGCCGACTAAGATGACGATCAAATAATGGAAGCGTTGATTGATGCATTAGAATGGTTTCGAACAAACCATGACCATAGCTCAAACCCCGATCATCAAGAATATTTAAAGGAAGGCTATCAGCAATTGGCTGACCATTTAGACTGTAATAAGATTTTGAAGTTGTCATAGCCAATAATAATAACTTATATTAAGGTCATTATGACAAATATTGGGCACATAAAAAAACCGCCCCCAATTGGGAGCGGTTTTTTCGTAAATCGGAATTACCCGTTGGCTTGAATATAATCAACCGCATCTTTAACAGTAGCGATCTTTTCAGCATCTTCATCGGGAATTTCAGCGTCAAATTCCTCTTCTAGGGCCATAATCAATTCAACAGTATCCAGTGAATCCGCCCCTAGGTCTTCAACAAAAGATGAAGTTGATTGTATATCATCTTCTTTAACGCCAAGTTGCTCAGCGACCATTTTAATTACGCGTTCTTCAATGTTACTCATCGTTGTATATCTCCTTTCAAGGAATAAGATGTTTCAAAAACTAAGGTTTAACTTAATTTAGCAAAACTTTATGCTAAGGGCGCGCATTTTACCGCACAAATATCAAAATACTAGTAGCTAGAACAAAAAAAATGACAATTTAAGAAAAAAAATGCCTAAGCCATATACATTCCGCCATTAACATGGATAGTTTCACCCGTTATATAGCCGGCTGAATTACTTACTAAAAAGCAAACCACTGAGGCAATCTCACTTGGATCACCCAATCTGCCAAGGGGTACCTGACTAAGCATAGTCTCTTTATTGGCATCGGTTAAATCTTTTGTCATATCTGTTGCAATAAAACCAGGAGCAACCGTATTTACCGTAATACCTCTAGAGCCTATTTCTTTAGCAAGAGATCGCGCAAACCCAGCAACTCCAGCTTTTGTAGCCGAATAATTAGTCTGGCCACCATTGCCCATAGAGCCAACCACTGAGCTAATATTCACAATACGACCCCAACGCGCTCTAGTCATAGGCTTTAAACAGGCCTTAGACAAACGAAAGATAGAGGAAAGATTGGTATCAATCACATCAAACCACTCATCATCTTTCATTCGCAACAATAAATTGTCTTTAGTAATACCAGCGTTGTTAATAAGGATAGTCGGTGCACCAAACTTTTCAACCACTTGGTCCAATAAATCAATGATTGATTGGCTATCAGTGACATTTAGTACCATTCCCGCGCCATTAATGGACTGTTCTTTAAAGCGCTGGTCAATTTTTTCCGCTCCAGAAACTGAGGTGGCAGTACCAATCACCGTATACCCCTGATTACCCAACTGATCTGAAATAGCCGCACCAATACCTCGGCTGGCACCTGTTACCAGGCAAACTTTTGTTTCTGTGTTCATGCTCTACTCCTGTGAGTGGCTATATTAAATGAGTTGATTTAATTGGCTATATTGTTGTAAGTGCAGCATCAAAATCAGTAACACTCTCAGTGGAAATCGCTATTAACTCGCGATCAATTCGCTTAGCTAAACCACTTAAAACTTTACCCGGTCCGCACTCAACTAAGGCGCTAACACCGCTATCTTTTAACTGCTCAACACAGTCAACCCATTTCACTGGGCTGTATATTTGCTCAAGCATTAAAGCTTTAATTGCTTGAGGGTCATGTTCAT
>MDTB01008310.1_pt1 | contig 56054 bp, 52 predicted proteins | sample 811161 | NCBI WGS metagenome assembly MDTB01 (sample SAMN05326650, study PRJNA326480) | marine metagenome | isolation source: seawater | place: Mediterranean Sea | collected 2009 | reverse complement strand
TTTTTTTTTTTTTTTTTTTTTTAGCTTTTCTAAAGCATCTTTAGCATATTCATATGGTTCTATTCCATCCCATAATACACCCCAAATATCTATTATGTATGCATCAAATTTATTAGAAATTTCAGATAAATTATTTAATATTTTAAAATTTTTCATTTTTTAAAAAATGATGAAATAGTTTTTTTATTTTTTTCTTCTAATTTAATTATTAAATCAAATAGTATTTGATCTACTGAATTTAAGCCTTTGTATACTAATGAAGTATATAATTGAATAGCATTAGCTCCAAGATTAAACTTTCTAATAACACAACTAGCACTATCAACCCCACCAACTCCTATAACTTCAATGTTTTTATTTAAATATTTATTCAGTATAATTTGTGTTTTATTAGATCTATTGTATAATACCTTACCAGAGGCGCCTCCATGATTATTATCTATATTTTTTTCTTTAAAATCTCTACTTAAAGTAGTATTTGTTGCTATTATAGCTGCAAATTTATATTTATGAGAAAGTATTGAAATATTTTTTATATCAGTTTCTTTTAAATCTGGAGAGATTTTTAAGGCTAATGGTATTTTTCTTTTTATTTTTTTAGCTAATAATTCCCTAGTTTTTGATATATTTTTTAATAGAGGTTCTAGTTTATCTTTCATTTGTAAACTTCTTAACCCTGGAGTATTTGGAGAAGAAATATTTATAGTAATATAATCTGCTACTGAATAAAACTTTTTTAAGCAAAATTGATAATCTTGTAAAGGATTTTTTGTATCTTTGTTATACCCTATATTAACTCCAATGATTGGTTCTTTGCCAAGAGTATGTGAGGTTCTTATTTTTTTTAAATTTTGGTAGACTTTTTCTGCTCCCAAATTTGGAAAACCAAGACTATTTATTATAGACTGATTTTTTTTAAGTCTAAAAACTCTAGGCTTTGTATTACCGCTTTGCTCTTTAGGAGTTACAGTGCCAACTTCTATAAAACTAAAGTTTTGCTTTAATAAACCTGATAAGGCTTCAGCATTTTTATCAAAACCAGCTGCTAGTCCTATAGGGTGTTTTAATTTAAATCCAAAAAGGCTTGTATGTAATAATTCATTATTAATTTTCTTTTTGGGTAAAACTATCTTATACTTTAAAAATAAAATAGCTACTTTGTGAGAAAACTCAGGTGATGTTTTTCTTAAAAGTAATAAAAATAATTTTTCTAACATTTGATAATTTATTATCATTTAATTGAATTAAATGAAAGTAAAGTTATAATACTTTTTTCCTTAAATATAGGTAAATAAGGAGTAATATATGAAAAAAAGAAAAGTAAGTGTAATAATGGGAAGTAATTCTGATTGGGATACGATGAAATTAGCTGTTGATATCTTAGAAGATTTTAATATTGACTTTGAAACTAAAATAATATCAGCACACAGAACTCCAGAAAGACTTTATACATACGCTAAAAATGCAAAAAAGAATAATATTAATATAATCATAGCTGGAGCAGGTGGTTCGGCTCATTTACCAGGTATGGTTTCTTCTCTTACAACTTTACCAGTATTAGCTGTACCTATTGAGAGTAACTTTATTAATGGACTTGATAGTCTTCTTTCTATAGTGCAAATGCCAACTGGTATACCTACAGCTACTTTTGCAGTTGGCAAGGCAGGAGCTAAAAATGCCGCATTATTTGCTATATCAATATTAGCTATAAATGATAATAAATTACTAGGCAAGCTTAATAATTGGAGAGGTGCTTTATCAAAAAATGTAAATTTGAAACCAGGCGATAAGTAATATAATAAATCATTTATGATAAATTTTAAAAATAAAAAACTAGGAATTTTAGGCGGTGGGCAGCTAGGAAAAATGATAGCAAGTACAGCATCTAGATTAGGTATTAAAACTTTTGTATACGATCCAAATAAGATATCTCCTGCATTTCAAAATGCAAATAAAGCATATGTTGCAAAATTTGATAATAAAAAATCATTAAAAAAATTTGCTCAAGATGTTGATTTTATAACATATGAATTTGAAAATATACCATTAGATAGCTTAAGATATTTAAATAAATATCGTAAAATTTTTCCAGGTATAAATGCTCTTAAGTATTCACAAGATAGATATTATGAAAAAAAGTTTATTAAGAAACTAGGTATAGAAGTAGCACCATTTTGTAAAGTTGCAAAAGAGAAGGATATCAGTTTATTTATGAAGAATATTGGTGGTAATTGTATTTTAAAAACTAGAAAACTGGGATATGATGGAAAAGGACAACATGTTTTTAGAAATTATAAAATTAATTTAGATAAAAAAAATATAAAAGAAAATCAATTTATATTAGAAGGATTTATTAAATTTAAAAAAGAGATTTCTGTTATAGTAATAAGAACAAGAGAGGGAAAAGTTAGTTGCTATGAGCCGTCTGAAAATATACATAAAGATGGAATTCTAAGAGAAACTTTTTTTCCTGCAAAAATATCCGAAAAATGTATCATACAGTCAAAAAAAATAGCAAAAAAAATAGCCGTTTCTTTAAATGTAGTAGGGTTAATAGCGATAGAAATGTTTGTTCTAGATGATGATAAAATCATAGTCAATGAAATTGCTCCTAGACCTCATAATTCTGGTCATTGGACAATGGATGCCTGCAATCTCTCACAGTTTGAGGCCTTAGTAAGAGTTATTTTCAAAATAGATTTACCCAAAATAAAATATTATCATAAATGTAAAATGATAAATATTTTAGGAGATAACTACAAAGATATTAATAAGTCTATAAAAAAATATAATAATATAATACATTTGTATGGAAAAGAAGTTGTTAAGAAGAATAGAAAATTAGGTCACATTAATATTTTGTACTAATTCCTATGTAATAAATCAAATTTTGATAAACAATTTTTTTTTGTTAAAGAATTAAACAAAGTTTTTAATTTTGTTTTATAGTAACCTACCTTACCTAAAGATTGAATTTGATTATTTATAAAAATAATTGTTTCTTCTATATCTCTTGCTCCTCTCCAATATAGAGCCGAATTTATAAAAATTTGAGATAATAGAAATCTTTTTGTATAATAATTGAAATCAACAGATTTATCATTCAATATTCTCCAAATACCACTGGCATAATTAAGTGAAATTTTTTTGAAAAGAATTGGCTTAATAGATAAATAATTCAGAAAAAAAATGGTTATTTTGTCTTTATTATTTAATGAGATAAAATATTCAATTAACAATATACTTATTCTTTTACTTATGCTTTTTTCTTTAGCTAACTTTTCTTTTACCTTATTTTGAGCTTCATTAGCAATTATTTCAAAATAATAATAGCTTAAACTTTTAATTTTTTCAGGAAAATAATAAAAAAAAGCATCCTCTTTTATATTACTTTTATCTAAAATTTTTAATAATTGATGCTCAGAAAAGCTATTATCTTTGAAATATGGTATTAAATCAAAAAAAATTTTTTTTTTCTTATTTTTGTTCATATTTTTATTTTAATTATTCTCTTCACTTTATCAATAGCTTATGTTATTAAAGTGTTTTATTAAGGAGAAAATATTGGAAGTTATAGTTAGAGATAATAATGTAGATCACGCTTTAAGAACGCTTAAGAAGAAGATGCAAAGAGAAGGGATGTATAGAGAAATGAAAAAAAGAAGAGCGTATGAAAAGCCTTCAGAAAAAAAAGCTAGAGAAAAAGCTGAATCAGTTAGAAGGTGGAGAAAGCTTCAAAGAAAGTCAGTTAGAGGATACTAGTACTTTATTTCATTAATTAATTTTTTTTTAACATATAACCTATTTATATTTTCACTAATAATTTTTGCCCTCCTTTTAATCATACCCTCTGACCAAGCTGAGATATGAGGTGTCATAACCACATTGTCAATTTTATTGAAGTTAAATTTTGAAGGTTTAAATTTATTATTGGCTTTACTATTGGGGTACTTAAACCAAGTATCTATTATAGCTCCACCAATTTCTTTGTGCTTAAGTGCATTATATAAATCTTCTTCATTAATTATTGATCCCCTAGCTACATTTAAAATAACTGAACTTTTTTTCATATTTTTAAAAACAGCCTTATTTACCATTTCTTTAGTTATTTTTGTTAAAGGACAAGCTATTATAAGATAATCAAGCTGATTAACTGTTTTTTTTAATTCTTTGCTTAAAAATTTATTTTTAAGATATTTATCTTTACTTTTGTTAGTTCGAGTATAAGCAAAAACATTTACTCCAAAAACTTTTAGTCTTTTAGAAATTTCTTTTCCGATTTTTCCATAACCTAATATACCAACTGTTTTACCATATAATTCATTATGAGTTGGTCCGTCAAAAATCATGCAGTCACTCCAATCTAAATTTTTAAATTTATTTACTTTATTAATTAGCCTCATTTCCCAATTTAATATGTTTCCAATACAGAACTCTGCCATCGGGATTTCATGCTCATATACATTACAAATTCTACAATTAATAGGGACATGTTTAAAGTTTATGGCATCAATACCTGCACCAGGTAAGTGAATTAGTTTAAGGTTTCTGGCGTCAGGTATTTTTATATTATCTGTTCCTCCCCACATGGTTTTTCCCCAACTCATAGTAATTACTACTTCAGCTGTTTTTATTTTATTAAAATAATTTATGTTTTGTTTAGGAAAATAGAAAATTTTATTTGGCATTTTTAAATAATCTTTTAAATAGGAAATTATTTTTTTTGTACCTTGAACAACAATTTTGTATTCTTTACTAATCATTTTCTCCTTCTATAATATTTATTATGATAATAAAACAAATTTATACATTTAACAATTACAGAAATTTCAATTACATAATAGGCTGTTCTCAAACAAGAGAAGCAGTTGCAATAGATCCTTTAGCTTATAATTTATGTTTGGATGAAGCTCAAAAAAATGATTTAAATATAGTTGCTATTATAAATACACATGAACATTTTGATCATACTGGGGGAAATGATAAAATAATAGCGGCAACTTCTGCTAAGCTGTATGCTCATAAAAATGCAACAAAAGTTATTAAAGGTGTTGATGTAGGACTAGAAGCAGGAGACCAAATTGAAATTGGAAATACTATTAAAATTGAGATACTTGATACACCTGGACACACTATGTCACATGTTTGTTTATTAGTAAGAGGGAGAGAAGACGCTCTATTCTGTGGAGATACTCTATTTAATGCTGGAGTAGGTAATTGTCATAACGGAGGAGATCCGCTAAGTTTATATAATACCTTTTATAATCAACTTATTAAGTTAGATAAGAAAACAAAGATTTATCCTGGGCATGATTATCTTACTAATAATTTAGAATTCACTTTGTCATTAGAACCTAATAATTTTAATGCCTATAAATTATTACAAAAATCAAAGAAAAATAATTTTAGTATAAATTATGTTTCTTCATTTGAGGAGGAGTTAAAAGTAAATACTTTTTTTAGATTAAAAGAAACTAACATTATAAAAAACTTAAAAAGTAAAAACTTATTATCTAAAAACGATAGTCCTCAAGAAGTATTTTTAGCTTTAAGAAAGTTAAGAAATGAGTGGTAGTTAATTAAGTTCTTTAACAATTTCCTCAACTATTTTTTTAGCATCGCCAAATAGCATTAATGTATTTTCATTGTAAAATACTTTATTGTCTACACCAGCATATCCCGGAGATAAACTTCTTTTTACAAATAAAACAGTTTTTGCAACTTCCACATCTAGAATGGGCATTCCTGCTATCGGACTGGAAGGATCAGTTTTAGCAGCTGGATTAGTAATATCATTAGCACCAATTACAAATGCCACATCACAAGTACTAAAGTCTGAGTTAATTTCTTCCAATTCAAATACTTCATCGTAAGCTACATTAGCTTCAGCCAAAAGTACATTCATATGCCCAGGCATTCTCCCGGCTACTGGGTGAATTGCAAAAGATACTTTAATTCTTTGTTTTTTTAATAAGTCTGTCATTTCTTTAATAACATGTTGGGCTTGAGAAACTGCCATACCATAACCAGGTACTATTATTATATGCTCAGAATTTTTCATTATAAAAGCTCCATCTGATGCTCCACCAGACTTAGCTACCTTATCAGATTTAGAGGTTGTATTAGTTATATTTTCTTCTCCAAAACCTCCTAAAATAACGCTAATAAAAGATCTATTCATAGCTTTACACATAATATACGACAAAATTGCACCTGAGCTTCCTACTAATGCTCCCACTATGATTAAAGAAATATTTTCTAATGTAAAACCTATTCCAGCAGCAGCCCAGCCAGAATAAGAATTAAGCATAGAAACTACTACAGGCATATCTGCCCCACCAATAGGAATAATTATTAAAATTCCAATTATAAAAGCTAATATAGTAATTAAGATAAAAATATTATTGGTTTGATTAACTACAAATAGATAAATACTTATTACTATTACTATTCCTATTAAAGCATTAAGAGTATGCTGGAATTTAAAGGTAATGGGATTTCCTGACATTAAAGATTGAAGTTTTAGAAAAGCAATAATAGATCCTGAAAAAGTTATTGCTCCTACTACCAAACCTATTGACATTTCAATAGCGCTAACAACTTTTATGCTGTCTCCTGAGCTTATTCCGAACTTTTCTGGTGCATAAAATGCTCCTGTTGCTACAAATACAGCTGCAAGGCCTACAAGACTGTGAAAAGCAGCAACTAATTGTGGCATGGCTGTCATTTTAATTTTGATGCCTAAAATGGTGCCTATAGTACCTCCTATTAAAATACAAATAATAACAGGAAAAAAATTTGACGTATTCGGTTGAAATACTAGCGTTAATATTGCAATTATCATTCCTAGAATACCGAATAAATTTCCTCTTCTAGCACTATCAGGTGAAGACAAACCTTTAAGTGCCATAATAAAAAAGATAGAAGAAATTAGATATAATACTGCTGATAAATTTCCACTCATGATTTAGTCTTTTTCTTTTTATACATTGCTAACATTCTTTGGGTAACTACAAAACCTCCAAAAACATTGATACTAGCTAATATTGTTCCCAAATAACCCATAATTTCCGAAATACCAAAATTAAATTTTGTAAAGGTGTTTACTTCATCACTTAATAAAATTAAGGTCAAGCTACCAATAATAATAATACCAGATATGGCGTTAGTAACACTCATTAATGGAGTGTGTAGTGCTGGGGTTACTGACCAAACCACAAAGTATCCTACAAAAATTGCCAAGGCAAATACTATTAAATTAATTATAAAAGGGTCAACATTTTCCATAATCTATCCTTCAAAAAAGTTACTAGTTTTTTTCCCATCTTTAATAATGGAAGTTTTAATAATTAATTCATCAGAAGATTGATTATCAAATTTTTTATTATCATCTAAAAAATTTGTTACAAAATTAAGAACATTTTTAGCGTAAAGCAAACTGGCATCGTGAGAAATTAAGCTAGGTAGGTTTTTAGGTGAATACAAAATCACATTAGTTAATTGAGTTTTTTCACCTAAAACTGATCCTTCTATATTACCACCGCTGCTAGCTGCAAGATCAATTAAAACACTTCCATTTTTCATAGATTTTATTGTATTAGATGTAATCAAGAGAGGTGCTTTTTTCCCAGGTATTTGGGCAGTTGAAATTATAATATCCATTTCAACAGATGCTTGATGAATCTTTTCTGCTTGTTTTTGTTTATAAGATTCACTCATTTCCTTTGCATAGACAGTATCGTTATTATTATTTTCTTCAGTATTTTCTACACTGATAAATTTTGCCCCTAGGCTGTTAACTTGTTCTTTTACCTCTGGTCTTACATCAAAAGCAGAAACAACACACCCAAGTCTTTTAGCAGTAGCTATGGCCTGAAGGCCTGCTACTCCTGCTCCTAAAACTAAGCATTTTGCAGGAATAATAGTTCCTGCTGCTGTCATCATCATAGGCAAGGCTTTTTTAAAAATACTACTAGCTTCTATAACTGCTTTATATCCGGCTAAGTTAGCTTGAGAAGAAAGAACATCCATAGATTGGGCCCTACTTATCCTAGGTAAAAGCTCAAGTGTAATAATATTAAAATTATTGATTGCTAATTTTTCAATTTCTTTAAAATTTTCATAAGGATTTAACATACCTATTATAGTAATATTTTTTTTTAGTATGTTTAAATCTTTATCATTGGGTAAGCTACTAACAGACAATAAAATATCAGCATTTTTGAGAATTTCTTCTTTCTTTAAAATTTTAGCACCATTTTTTTCATAATCAGAGTCTAAAAAACTAGAGTTAACTCCAGCATTTTTTTCTATTAAAACTTCTAAACCATTTTGTGAAAATTTTTTACAAGTATCTGGACTAATCGCTACTCTATTCTCATCTAAATTATTTTCTTTTATAGCTGCTATTTTCATAATTGACGCTTAAAGTTATTCGCCTGGAATTTTTAAATCTGGCAATAGATTCATTTGTTCAAGTGCCATTATTAATCCATCAATACCTTGGCTATTTAATACCATTTCAAAGTCATTTTTTTTTGTTCGAAGCAAACTAACTCCTTCTACTTGCATATCAATAACTTTTAAGCCATTTTCTCTGTTTCTAACTCTCCATACTATATTAGTAGTAGGATATTCAGGTGATACTATAGTAGAATAAACAAAGGCATCCTTTTTTTTAATTTCAGTTTTATTGACCGTAAACTTTTGACCTTTGTAGGTTCCAAGTTGAGAAGAATATACTTTGACAATATGAATTTCAAAAACACTAGCAAACTTATTAAATTTATCTTTATCAACACTATTGAATGTTTTTTTTCCAAGTATTATTTTTGCAATAAACGGCATATCAAACTTTTCCTGTAATAAGTTTTGCAATTCTTTTTTTCTTTTTTGTTTGTCATCAACGGGAATTTTTAATATTTTAATAGCTTGATTGCCTATTTCCACTACGAAAGCATTTGCTTCTTTATCTGTTATAGCTTTTGCTTCGAAAATAAAGAAACAAATAAATATAAAAGCTATATTAATTATTTTTTTCATTAAAAAATCTCCTCATCATTCTACGTCGAAATCTTGAAAGGGGTCTTGACTATCAGCAGACTCATTTCTAATCATCCTATTTCTTCTTTCTAAGTATAAACTTCTAATAGTAGCATAAAAATCTACTGAGGTCGCTTCAAGGTTATCTATTTTTTCAAGATTTTGTTCTCTAAAATCAATTCCTTTTAAAGCAGTACCTATCCACAACCAATCTTCTTTACCATCTCTATTAAGTGCTAATGTAACAGGGTCAGCAACAAAACCAGCTACTTTTCCCATTGCATCTCTAAAAGTACTAGGTCCTAATAAGGGTAATACAATATATGGGCCTGGTTCAACTCCATAAACTGCAAGAGTTTGACCGAAATCTTCTTTTTGTTTTTCTATACCTAGATTAGAAGCTACATCAAAAATACCTAACAATCCAATTGTTGTATTTATACAGAATCTTGCAATTGAGTTACCTGTATTTTTAAAATCCCCTTGTAAAGCTGAATTAATTGAAGTCCAAGGTTCTTTAAGGTTATTAAAAAAATTTCTTACACCTGTTCTAATTTCACTTGGTAAAATAATGCGATAACCTTTTGCTACTGGTGCTAATAAGTATTTATCAAAGACTTTGTTGAAAGCAAATGTACCTCTGTTAAATTTTTCCCAAGGATCTTGAGTTTGAGGTGTTTTATCTATTAAATTTGTATTTTGATTATTATGAGAGCAATTGTTTAAAAATAATACTGACAGAAGTATTAACATTCTCAAACTCTTAGTTACTAATGAACTCTGCATTTAAAAATTCTATAATAAAACTATTTTTTTACAACTATTAAAAATTTTTTTCAATAATTATTTAATTATAAGCCCCCCCACCTGGTGTTTGTATTATTAAAATATCTCCTTTTTTAACTTTAATTTGACTTGAATACTTTAATTTAAGTTTTTGCTTATCAGATGTTATTAGTAGATTAATTCCTTTTTTTCCAGAGCCAGCTTTGTTTATACCAGGAGGTACAATAATTCGTCTATTAGATAATATAGATAAATCTAGATTTTTTAAAAACTCAATTTTTCTAATTACGCCATTTCCCCCCGACCATTTTCCTTTTCCCCCACTTAACTTTCTAATAGAAAATTCTCTAAGTCTAACAGGATAAAACCATTCTAATATTTCCGGATCAGTTATACTTGTATTTGTCATATGACAATGTACAGCATCAATGCCATTATTACCTTTTGAAGCACCTTCTCCACCACAAATAGTTTCGTAATAACCAAAATATTTATTTCCAAAAGCGATATTACTCATCGTGCCATAACAAGAGGCCTGAACTTTTATTGTAGTGTTAAGCAGGTCAATTAGGTTTTGTGAAGTTTCAACATTTCCAGCAACTACTGGTGCAGGATATATAGGATTGAGCATGGAACTTTTAGGTATAATAATATCAACGTCTTTCAAAAATCCTTCATTTAAAGGTATATCATTTTCAATTAAGGATCTTAAAAAGTAAATTACAACTGACTTTGTTACAGCTTCTGGAGCATTAAAATTATTAAGTAATTGTTTAGATGTTCCAGAAAAATCTATTTTTAATTTTTTTTTAATTTTATTATAATAAAGTTTTACTTTTATAATTGCTCCATTATCTATTTTAATAAAATTATTTGAAGATATTATATTTTTTAAAACCTTAGATATTATTTCCCTACAATTTTTTTGAACATAATTGACATATTTTTTAACTAATTCAGGTCCATAATTATTAATAATTCTTTCTATCTCATTTATACCTTTTTGATTAGCAGCTAGTTGTGCTCTTATATCATAAAGATTTTGATAAGGGTCTCTTGATGGAGTGGCATGATTTTTTAAAAATTTTATTATTTCTTTTTCTTTAATTCTTTTATTTACTAAAATAGGAAAACCATCAAAAATAATTCCTTCTTCATGAATATTTTTTGAAAAAGCTGGCATTGATCCCGGGCTAATTCCTCCAATATCTGAATGATGTGCTCTATTTGCAAAGTAATATAAAACTTTTGAATTATTTTTATTTAAGTAAGGAGTGACTACTGTTAAATCGGGTAGATGAGTCCCACCTGAAAAAGGATTGTTATGTAATAAACTGGTACCTTTTTTTAATTTATTATAATGTTTTTTAATCAGATATTTTATAGTATCACTCATGGCGCCCAAATGAATTGGAATATGTGGAGCATTAGCTATAAGTTCACCTTTTTCATTAAATAAAGCACAACTAAAGTCTAATCTTTCCTTAACGTTTATAGATTGGGCTGTATTTCTCAATACTATACCCATCTGCTCAGCAGTAGAATAAAATAGATTATTGAAAACTTCTAACATTTCAGGATTTGATTTTTTAGCAGACTGATATTTTCTTCTTTTTTCTTGATTTTTAACCAAAAGAAAAGTTTCCGTTTTTAGTTTTTTTATACTCCAATTTTTTTCAATTACTATTGTAGTGTTATAATCTGAAAAAATTGCTGGGCCTTTTATAGTTTTACTATTTTTTAAAAAATTATTTTTATTTAATTTTTTTACGGTTATCCATTTTGTATCAGAATAAATTTTCTTATTAATAATTTTTTTAGAAAAAGCATCGGAATTTTCTAGCAGAGGAATATATGTTTTTTTTATTTTAAAAAAAACTTCTGCTTCAATAGAGTCTATTATTATTTTTTTATTTTTATAATTAAAACCAAAAAGTCTTTGGTGCTTTGTAAAAAATTCTAATTTAATAATATTAGCTTTTTTTTCTTTAAGAACTAAGGGTATTAAAGTATTGCAGCCTATATATTTGAGGCGCAAAATAAAATTAGTTTTTAAATAATTAGGATTCTGTATTAGGCTTACTACTTTTTTAATAGAATAATTTATTTGTTTATTACTTAAAGGTTTTTCTATCGAAATTTGATAATTAGTTCCCAAACTAGATTTACCGAGACCATATGCAGATAAGACACTTGAAAAAGGATTAAAAATAATTCTTTTTACCCCTATATTTTCTGCTATTTTACAACAGTACTGCCCTGAAGCGGAACCAAAGATTAACAATGAATAATTTCTAATATCAAATCCTTTTTGGATTGTGATTTTTTTTATTGCACTAGACATTTTTTCAATAGCAACGTTGATAAAAGACTCAGCTATCTGATAAATATTCTGATAAGAGAAATAATTTTTTTTTACTTTTTTAAATATGAGTTTTAATTTTTTTACAGAATGTTTTTCATTAATACTAAGGTTTTTATTTTTACCAAAAAACTTTGGAAATTCTTCTTTAGATATTCTGCCAAGTACTAGGTTACAGTCAGTAAGAGTTAGAGGGCCATTATTTCTATAACATGCTGGACCAGGAAAAGAACCAGCACTTTCTGGTCCAACTACAAATCTATTATCTTCATATTTTGTAATAGAGCCTCCTCCTGAAGCAATACTATCTATTAATAGAGATGGTGTTTTAATTAATAACCCAGATAATTTAGTTTCAATTTTCTTCTCAACGCTACCATTATAATGCCAAATATCAGCAGAGGTTCCACCCATATCAAATCCAATTAAATTTTTTATATTATTTTTTTTTGCTATATGAATACCTCCATTTACTCCAGCAGCAGGACCTGAAAGTATTGCATTTCTACCGTTGAAATTTTTATTATCTACCAGTAAACCATTTGATTGCATATAAAATATTTTTTTAGCATTAACTTTATTTTCTATATCTTTTGTATATTTTTTAATTATAGGATTAAGGTAACTATCTATTAATGTAGTATAGCCACGATATGTGAAATTCATAGTAGGACTGACCTCATGACTGCATGATATATTTTTAAAGCCTATATTTTTAGCGATAGCTTTTAATTTTTTTTCGTGTTCTGGAAATTTAAAACTATTTATTAATACAATAGATATGGAGTCTATTCTTTTTTTTAAATAAAATTTCAGGTCTTTATAAACTTTTTTTTCATCAAGAGGTATTATAAATTCACCACTTGATGATATTCTTTCATTAACTTCTAATACATTCTTATATAGATTAGCTTTTCTGCTATGATGCCTAGCAAATATCTTATCTCTTTGTTGAGTTCCTATAATTAAATTATCTTTAAAACCTTTTGTAGTAATTAATAAAACATTATAACCTTTTCTTTCTAATAATGCATTAGTTGCTATAGTTGTGCCTATTTTAATAGAATCAATTTTATGTAAAGAAAAATTAGAATTTTTTTTAATTTCTGTTATTCCTTCTAGAATAGGATTGTATAGGGGCACTTTTTTTCTACTAAGAACTTTTTTTGTTATTACAGTTTTATCAGGTGATATGGCAATAATATCAGTAAAAGTCCCTCCTTGGTCTATTATAAAGTGCCAGTTTTTATTCATTATGTTATATTTTTTTTATATAATAAATAATAACATCAACTTTAGAAAAAAAAAATGATATGAGTATTTGGGGAAAGTTAATAGGTGGTGCTACAGGCTTAGCGTTAGGTGGACCGATAGGGGCAATTTTAGGTATTGCAGCAGGTCATGGAGTTGATAAGGCTAGTAATTACAAACAAATTAATAAAAATAAAATATATAGAGCTGATGAAAAAGAACAAATATTTGCAACTGGAGTAATAGCTTTATCAGCTAAGCTATCTAAAATAGACGGAAGAATTTCTAAGGAAGAGATAACTACTTTTAAAAAAATATTTTATTTTCCGAAAGAAGATGAAAAGACCATTGCAAAACTTTTTAATACTGCTAAAGATAATGCCGATGATTTTAAAATTATTTCAAAGCAGATATATGATGTTTTTAAAGATGAGAAAGGTATATTAATTGAACTCTTAAATTCATTATTTGCTATAGCATATGCAGATGGATTATTACATAAAGAAGAAGAAAATATGTTAGAAGAAATAGCCATAATTTTTGGAATAAAAGATCAAATTGAAAGTATTAAATATATACATAAAAGAGATAGCAAGAACTTTGTTTCAAAAGAGGGTTATTATAAAGTATTAGGAGCATCTCCTAATGACAGCATAGAAGAAATATCAAGAAAGTATAAAAAATTAATTAAAGAATATCACCCTGATCGTCTACAAGGTCTAGGTTTACCAAAAGACTTCATTGAATTAGCTAATAAAAAACTAGTAAGTATAAATGAAGCTTTTAATGTTTTAAAAAATGAAAAAAAAAATAAATAATTTTAAGTTAGATTTATCCCCCAATTATTCAAAAAGAATAAAAAAAGTAAAATATATTATAATTCATTACACAGGAATGGATAATTTATTAGAAACAATAAATTTATTTAAAAACCCTGCTTCGAAGGTTAGTTGTCATTGGTTAATATCTAGAAGAGGTGTATTACATAAAATCGTAGAAGAATATAATATAGCTTGGCATGCAGGGGTATCATTTTGGAAATATGATACTAATTTAAATCATAAATCTATAGGAATAGAATTAGAAAACAAAGGACATGGTAATCAATATAAACCATTTTCTAAATCTCAGTTATTAACTTTAGAAAAGTTAATTTTTGTATTACTTAAAAAATATAAACTTAAATATACTAATGTATTAGGACATTCTGACATAGCTCCTGATAGAAAATTAGACCCAGGAGAATTGTTTAATTGGGAATATTTTGCTAAAAAAAAATTAGTTTATTGGCCTAGCCTAGGTAAGTATTATAATAAAGATATTTTATTGCAACTAGGAATGAAAAATAAAGAAGTAACTTATATAAAGAGTAAATTAAAAAAAATAGGATATTACTGCACAAACAACAGTTCATATGATCTAATACTGAAACATACAGTAGAGGCTTTTCAAAGAAGATTTTTACCTGAAAGAGTAAATGGTATAGTTGATAGTAGAGTATACCAAAGAATTTTAGAAGTTGCTAAAAATGCTTGACATTTTCTTATAATATTAAACTCTGTATTAGAAGATAGCTGAGCAGTTGCTCTATATTTTTATAGAGAGGAAAGTCCGGTCTCCAGGAGTAACGGTGCCGGGTAATTCCCGGCAAAGGTGACTTTAGGGAAAGTGCCGCAGAAAATATACCGCCAATATTTTGGTAAGGGTGAAAAGGTGTGGTAAGAGCACACCGCATTTATGGTAACATAACTGGCAAGGTAAACCCCACCGGGAGCAAGACCAAATAGAGACTTTTTTACTCCGATTTAAGTCTGGGTAGGTTGCTTGAAATTAATAGTAATATTAATTCTAGATAGATAACTGCATAATACAGAAACCGGCTTATAGGCTATCTTCAAACAAAAAATTTGGAACAAAAAAAGAACATAAATAGAAAAAATAAAGAACGTATATATTTTTTTTAATTTGTGTCATTGACGACCATAAATTCCCATGATAACACTATAATTATCCATACATGCGAGGTAAAATTGATTGAGTTTGTGGGCAAGTTTTTAAATAAAATAGATAAAAAAGGACGAGTAAGTGTTCCAGCTTTATGGAGACCTAAGTTATTAGGCAAAGAATTTTCAGGCATAGTTGCTCAAGAATCAGATGGATATAAAGCTATTGATGGATATTCCCAAAAATATTTAGAGAGATACCAAGACTGGTTAGATACTAAGGATCCTCTTTTAGAAACTAATGAATATGAAGCAACATTAATTTTTGGCTCCTCAATGTTACCATTTGATAGAGAAGGTAGAGTTTTAATTCCTGATCTAATGAGAAAAACCTCTCAGCTAAAAACAGATGCTTTATTTATAGGTATGGGTAGAAAATTTAGAATTTGGGATCCAGAAGCATTTTTAAAATATGAAAAAAATGCCAGAGAATATATGAAAAAAAGGAAAAGTTATAATAATAATGACTGAAGTTAAAAATGTTATACATAAGCCTGTCATGATTAATGAAGCTATAAACTATCTTAATGTTAGAGACGGATTAACTTATTTAGATGTAACATTTGGTAGAGGAGGTTATTCAGAACAAATTCTTAAAAGTGCTAACTGTAAATTAATTGCAATAGATAGAGATCCTGATGTTCTAGTTTATTCTAAAAAATTAAAGAATAATTATAAAAAAAGATTTTCATTTATCTTAGATAGCTTCAATAATTTAGATGATATAATAAAAAGTAAAAACCTGAAACACATCAATGGCGGAATAATTGCTGATTTAGGTATATCATCAATGCAGATAGAAGACCCTAAAAGAGGATTCTCTTTTATGAAAAATGGCCCATTAGATATGAGAATGGATAAAAAAGGTAGTACAGCTAAAGATCTGATCTATTCTTTAAACGAGAAAGAATTATCTGACATTTTATGGAAATATGGAGAGGAAAGAAAAAGTAGGGCTATAGCAAAAGCAATTGTAAGTGCAAGAAAAACTAATAATATAGAAACTACTTTTCAGCTTGTTGAGCTTATTAAAAAAGTAAAAAAAGACTCAAAAAAAGTTAAAATTCATCCTGCTACAAAAACTTTTCAAGCTTTAAGAATTTGTGTTAATCAAGAAATTATAAAGTTAAAAGCATTACTAGAGTTATCTGAAAAATTATTATTTCCTGGAGCAAGATTAGTTATAGTCTCTTTTCATTCTTTAGAAGATAGAATAATAAAAGTATTTTTTAATGAATTGTCGGGAAATAAAAGTAATCTAAACAGACATACTCCAATAATAGATGAAAAAAATAAAAATATAATTAAATTTAAAAAAATAAATAAAAAACCATTATTCCCTACCAAAAGTGAAGTTAACAAAAATAAGAGAGCAAGGTCTGCAAAAATTAGGATTATAGAAAGGTTAAGTATAGGTAAATGAAGAAATTAATCATGTTATTATCCGTATTCTCTATTTTGTTTATTTTATTAACATTTTTACAAAATAAACTAGAAGTTATAGATGCTAAAATAGAAAATTTACATTATGAAAATAATAAATTAGAGCATGAATTAAATTTTATAAAAACAGAATGGGAATACATAAATTCGCCAGCAAATATAGCATTACTTACAGAAAATTACTTTGATCATAGACCTGCAGAATTAATAAATATTGAAGATTTTATTAAATTTATATTAAATACTGAGGAAGTTAAATGAATGATTTAGAAATATCTGACTATAATATAGAAGCAGATAATTTTAAAGATAGTAAAAAAATTAATACAAGAAAACTATTAATAATTAGTTTTTTTATGTCCGTAATAGGACTAGTTATTATAATGAGAGTTCTTGATCTATCAGTTTTATATTCAGATAAAAAAACAATTCATGAAAAGGAAACTCTTTCAAATGCGAAATACGATAGAGGTTTATTATTAGATAGAAACAATAAAATTTTAGCATCAAATATTTTTATTTATAACCTAAAAGCATATCCCAGAAAAATAAAAAATGTTGAAAATACTATAAGACAACTTAAGCAAGAAATAGAAATAGCAGAGGAGGAAAGCAGAGAAAAAATTAATAATAAAAATAAATTTGAAGTAGTTTTAGTTAAAAATATTACAGCCCCAATAGCAAAAAAAATAAATAACTTAGGAATTCCAGGTATAGAATTTATTCCGGTGATCAAAAGGTTCTATCCTCAAGGTAATTTAGCATCACACTATTTAGGACATGTCAATGAAACACTTGATGGAGTTTCTGGTGCCGAAAGAGCTTTTAATGATTTGTTGATAAAAGGAGACAATGTAAAGTTAGGAATAGATATTAGAGTTCAATATGTAGTTAGAGATGAACTTTATAATGCATATAAAAAATTTAGGGCTAAAAGTGCTACTGCTATAATTGCTGATATTAATACAGGAGAAATAATATCAAAAGTTAGTATTCCTGACTATAACCCTAATCAAAGCATTGACCCTAAGAAAGATAGTTATAGAAATACTGCTACATTAAATCTTTATGAAATGGGGTCTACTTTTAAGATATTTAGTATTGCAGCAGCATTAGAACGCTCTGAAATAAATATTGATACAAAATTTGATGCAAGAAAACCGATAGAAATAGCAAAACATATAATTAAAGACTATCATCCACAAAATAAAATTCTTACAACTAAAGAAATTTTTTTAAAATCTTCTAATATCGGGTCAAGTTTAATTGCTTTAAAATTGGGAAATAGTAATCTAAAAAATTTTTACGAAGAGTTAGGACTTCTATCAATATCTAAAATAAATATTCAAGAAAAAGCAAAACCTATGATACCAGATAAATGGGGAGAGGTTGAAACAGCAACATTATCATTTGGGCATGGACTTTCTATATCACCCATACAAATGGTAGAAGCTGGAGCAATGTTATTTAATGAGAATAAATTATTTAGTGCCACTATAAAAAAACGACCTCTAGATTATAACTATCAAAAAATTAATTTAATATCTAACGAAACCAAAGAAATTATAAAAAACTTGATGTTTGAAAACACTATTACTGGTACTGCTACTAAGGCAAAAATAAATGGGTATGAAATAGGTGGCAAAACTGCAACAGGAGAAAAAGTAAATATTTATGGTAAGTATGATAAAACAAAATTAGTCTCATCATTTTTGTCTGTTTTTCCTATTAAAAAGCCAAAATATATTTCACTAATACTTTTTGATGAACCAAAATTAGAAAAAAAATATAAAGGAAATAGTATTGGGGCAACTGGAGGGGTTACTGCTGCTCCTACAACGGCTAGGATACTAAAAAGAGTAATGCCGTTACTGGGTATAGTTAAACAACTAGATAATAAAGAAGATATTATAGTCAAAAATAAGGATAAATTAAATTTTGCATCTTACTAAATTAACAGATCAGTTGACTAGTATATATAAGGTTATAAATAGTAACTTTTTAATATCTGGTATTTCTTGTGATTCTAGAGAAATAAGAAAAGGAATGATATTTGCTGCAGTAAATGGAACTAAACGAAAAGGAATAAACTTTTTAAACCAAGCCTTAAAACAAGGAGCTTCTGCAGTACTATGTGATAAAAAAGATGCAAAAAAAATTAAAGAAAAAAAAATTAATATCCTAGTTAGTGATAATATTAGGTTAGCTATTAGCAACATAGCTAATAAATTTTATCCATTACAACCATCGGTAATTGTAGGGGTTACTGGAACAAATGGCAAAACTACTATAGTAAACTTTTTAAGAAATATTTGGATCAATAATAATTTTAACGGAGCTAGCATAGGAACTTTAGGCATCCAATACAATAGGTATAATAAACAAACTAAGCTAACAACATTAGATCCTATAAATTTACATAAGGAAATAACCAAACTTAAAAAAAAGAAAATAGATTTTTTAGCATTAGAGGCTTCTAGTCATGCATTAGATCAACACAGATTGGATAATCTAAGAATCAAATACGCTGTTTTTACTAATCTTAGCAGAGATCATTTAGATTACCACAAAAGCATGGAAAAATACTTTCTAAGTAAATTTAGACTTTTTAAATTTATTTTAAATAAAAAAGGTTTAGCTCTTATTAACACTGATAATATTTATGGAAAAAAATTAAAAAACTTATGCTTAGATAATAATATTAAAAATATATCATATGGCAAAGACAAAGAAAATGATTGGCAAATTTTATCAGCAAAAAAACTAAAAAATAGTACTAAGGTTAAGTTTAGAAAAGAAAAAAAAATTTATGAATTTGAATGTTTATTATTTGCAGATTTTGAAATAGAGAATTTATTTTGTTCTATGATTTTAGCTAATATTACAGGTATTTCCTTAGTAAATATTTTAAAAGGTATTAAAAAAATTAAACGACCTCAAGGAAGGTTAAATAAAGTTAAGGTTTTAAAAAGTGATATTAATGTTTTTATAGATTATGCACATACACCAGAAGCTTTAAAAAGTTGTCTTATATCTTTAAAGAAAGAATTAAAAAAACAAGGAAAACTTATTTTATTATTTGGATGCGGAGGAAACAGAGATACAGGAAAAAGAAAATTAATGGGGAAGATAGCAGAGAAATATGCTGACGAAGTTTTTATAACAGATGACAATCCAAGGTATGAAAGTGCAAAAAATATAAGATCTGAAATTTCAAAATATTGTAAAAAATCTATAGATATTGCAAATAGAAAAAAAGCAATTAAAAAAGCTATAAATGTTATGAAAGAAGAAGATATTTTATTAATAGCAGGCAAAGGACATGAAAAAAATCAAATTATAAAGGGAAAATATTATCCTTTTGATGATGAAATTATAGCAAGGAATGCAATTTTAAAAAGAGACTTACTATGAGTGTTATTTGGGACTCCACTACTTTAAATAAAATAGCTCAAGCTAAATCTAATATGGTTTGGGAGGCTACAGGTTTGCAAATAGATAGTAGAAAAATTAAAAAAGGTGACTTATTTTGTGCTATTAAAGGAAAAAGGTTTGATGGGCACGATTATGTAGACAATGCAATTAAAAAAGGGGCTGCAGCCTGTTTAGTAAGTAAGAAAGTAAGCGACTTAAATAATGCGGCTTTTTCAGAAGTTAATGATGTTCTTTATGCTCTAGAAAAAATGGCACAAGAGGCTCGCAAGAAGTCAAAAGCTAAATTTATTGCAATTACTGGAAGTGTAGGAAAAACAGGAACAAAAGAAATTTTTAGAACATGCTTCTCTAAATTAAAAAATATTTATGTTAATGAAAGCAGTTTTAATAACCACATAGGGGTTCCGGTTTCTCTTTCAAGAATCCCAGCAAGTACAAAATTTTGTATGCTTGAAATAGGAATGAATAGATTAGGAGAAATTAAAAATTTATCTAATCTAGTTAAACCTGAGGTAGCAATTATTACAGCAATAGAAAAATCTCATTTGGAAGGATTAAAAACACTAAAGAATATTGCTTTAGCAAAAAGCGAAATAATTGAATCTTTATCTAGTAAAGGATGTTTAATTTATAATGAGGATACAAACTTTAGTAAGCTCTTACTTGAAAAAGCGAAAAAATATAACATAGAAAATATTATATCTTACGGAACGAAAAGTTCTGCAAATATTCAATTAATTGATTGTAAAACGATTAATAATAGTTATGCAATAAAAGTAAAGTATTTTGGTAAAGTAATTTCTTGGAATATGCCACTTATTGGAGAACACTGGATTAAAAATAGTTTATCAATTATTGCACTAGCCGTATATTTTAAATTAGATATTAAATCTTTAGTTAAAGAATTAAACCTTTTTAAAGTTCCATCAGGAAGAGGAAACCTACTTAAATTAAAGCTTAAAAATAATAGAAACAAGTTCTTTTTGATAAATGATTCATATAATTCAAATCCAGCTTCTTTATCTGCATCAATTGAGAATCTATCAAATATTAATAATAAGGGAAAAAAAATATTAGTTTTAGGAGATATGTTAGAATTGGGAAAAGCAAGTGTTTCTTTACATATTGAGTTAAAAAATAAAATAGAAAATAATAATGTAAATTTATTATTTACTCATGGAAAATACATGAAGTATTTAAATAACATCTCTCTTAATATTTCTAAAAAATTTCATATAGAAAATCTAGATAGACTTTCATCTATACTTATTAAACACATAGAGGATGAAGATGTAGTTTTAATTAAAGGTTCTAATTCAATGAATTTAAATGAAATAGTTAAAAAAATCTTAGTTGAAAGTGAGCCGCAATGATCTATTACATTTCTTTAATATTTGTAGAAAATTATACTTTTTTAAATGTTTTTAAGTATCTCACTTTTAGAGCAGGAGGGGCTTTTATAACATCTATTGTTATAAGTTTTATGGTTGGTCCGTATCTAATAGAATATTTAAAGACCAAACAAAAAAAGGGACAACCTATTAGAGATGATGGCCCCAAATGGCATATGGATGCTAAAAAAGGAACGCCTACAATGGGGGGAGTCTTAATATTATTTGCCTTAAGCATTTCGACATTGTTATGGGTTGATTTAAAAAATGTATATATATGGCTAGTCTTATTTGTGACATTAGGTTTTGGTTTAATAGGTTTTATAGATGATTATATTAAATTAAAAAAATTTTCATTTAAGGGACTATCAGGTAATATAAAAATAGTAACACAGTCTTTAATAGCTCTGTTTTTTTCAATTTTATTACTAAAATTTTCTCCTGAAAGTAATACGAATTTAATATTTCCCATATTTAAAAACTTATATTTTGATATTGGTTATTTTTGGTTTATTTTTTCTATATTTGTTATAGTAGGTTCTTCTAATGCTGTAAATTTAACAGATGGCTTAGATGGCTTGGCCATAGTGCCTATAATTATAGTATTATCAACATTTTCTTTGATAGCTTATTTCGTTGGAAACGCAATATACTCAGAATACCTTAGTTTAACTAATATAAAAGGTATTGGAGAAATATCAATATTTTGCGCTGCTTTTGTAGGAGCAGGTTTAGGTTTTTTATGGTTTAACGCACCTCCTGCTAAAATATTTATGGGGGATACAGGATCCCTAGCTGCAGGTGCTGCAATAGGTTCAATTAGTGTTATGACAAAAAATGAAATTATATTAGCTATGGTCGGAGGATTATTTGTTTTAGAGGCAGTTTCAGTAATTGTACAAGTGCTATCATTTAAAATTACTGGTAAAAGAGTATTTAGGATGGCACCATTACATCATCACTTTGAACAAAAAGGGTGGTCTGAGTCCACAATTGTTATTAGGTTTTGGATAATTTCTATTATTTTAGCAATCATTAGTTTGGCTAGTTTTAAAGTTAGATAATTTATGAATAAATATTACAAAAAAAAAGTTTTAATAATAGGTTATGGTGTGACAGGTAAGTCAATTGCAAAATATTTGACAAAATTTAAATGTAATATTTTTATTTGGGATGATGATTTAGAAAAATTAAATAAAACGAATTTTAATATATTTGATATTAAAAAAATTAACTTTCAGGATATTAGAGCTATTTTTGTTTCTCCTGGGGTAAAAAAAGAGCATGTTATTTTAAAACAAGGTAGGAAAAAAGATATTAATATTATTAATGATATAGAATTATTTTGGGAAATTATAAAAAAAGAAAAAAGAAAAAATAAATTAATAGCAATTACTGGAACTAATGGGAAATCAACAATTGCATTAATGATTGCTAATGCGCTAAGAACTAAACCATTAGCAAATTTTGGTAATCCTATATTAGACTATTATGAAAATATAAAAAATGAATATGTCATAGAATTATCATCTTTTCAATTAGATTACATAAACAATTTTAGACCAAATATAAGTGTTATAAGTAATATTAATAAAGATCATATAACTCATCATTCAAGTTTTAGTAAATACGTAAAAGCTAAAATGAATATTATTAAAAATCAAAGTACAAATGATTTAGTGATAGTTAATTATGATGATAAAAATTTAAGAAAACTATTTAGTCAACACAAAAAAGGAAAATCAAAATTAATTTATGTTTCTCAAAAACAAATATTAAAAACAGGAATATCAGTAACTAAAAATGAAGTTATAGATAATTATCTTACTAGAAAAAAATATTCTTATAAACCTAATAGCTTTCTAGAAATACAGCATAATAAAATGAATTTTGCCATTTCATTTATATCGCTACTAATCTTAGGCAAGGATCCTAAATACATATTAAAAAAGCTATTAAATTTTAAAGGCTTACCACATAGGATAGAATGGATAGGATCTATTAAAAATATAAATTTTTTTAATGACTCTAAAGCAACTAATGTAGCTGCAACATGTTCCGCATTAAACTCTTTTTCAAAAGTAATACTAATTGCTGGAGGGTCTAAAAAAGGAGATGATTTTAAACCATTAAATTCTTTTTCTAGTGTAATATTTGAGACATTTCTATATGGTGAAACAGCATCAGAAATAGCACACACTTTAAGAAAAAAATGTAAAAATAATATTTGCAATGATTTATCAGAAGCCGTTAAAAAATCATTTAAGAAAAGTATAGATTCTAGAAAAAACTATCCTATATTGTTTTCTCCTGCTTGTGCATCTTTTGATCATTACACCAATTACAAGAAGAGAGGTGAGCATTTTAAAAAATTATTCAATTCTATATTAAAGGAAGTTGCTTGAGTAAGGTAGAAAATATAATTTATAAATTTATAAATAAATGGATAAAATCTGTTGATCTTTTTAATTTATCTCTAATACTTCTGATGGTAATGTTTGGCGTTTTATTTGTAACGACAGCTAGTCCTAATGTAGCAAAAATTAAAGGATTGTCTGATTTTTATTTTATAAAAAAGCATTATTTTTTTGTTTTTATATCAATATTTTCAATACTAAGTTTTTCAATATTATCTATATCAGGAATTATAAAAATTTCTTACATAGGTGCACTTTTAAGCTTTTTATTAATTTTTATTTTGCTTTATCTAAATTTAGAAAATAATGGATCTGTCCGCTGGTTAAAATTAGGAGGCTTTTCCTTTCAACCATCAGAGTTTTTAAAGCCATTTATAATAATAATATTTTCATTTTTACTAACATATCCAAAAAGGTTTAAAATATTCAATCATTTGATTGAGGGTAAATTTATTGCTTTTTTATTATTATTTTTAGTTAGTTTATTATTAATATCTCAGCCTAATTTTAGCATGTTTGTAATAGTTTTTTTAGTTTTTAGCACTCAGTACTTCTTAGTAGGAATAAACTTTAAATGGGCATTTATTATGTTAATAAGTATAATAATATTTACTTGTTCGGCTTATTATGGAATAAATCACGTAAAATATAGAATAGACAGTTTTTTTAATCCAAAAAAAATTCATTATCAGGTTGAGAAATCATTAGAAGCATATCAGTCTGGAGGTATTTTAGGGAAGGGTCCTGGGGCAGGAACTGTGAAAAAAAATATTCCAGACTCACACACTGATTTTATATTTCCTGTTATTGCAGAGGAATATGGAGCAATAGTTTGTATAGCAATAATTTTAACAATATTTACTATTTTTTTTAGAGGATTATATCAAATAAGTAAAAGCAATAGTTCTTTTAAAGTTTGTTCTTGCACGGGTTTGCTTGCGTTATTTTTGTTTCAAGCATTAATAAATATTGCAGTATCAATGAAATTAATTCCAACTACTGGGGTAACACTTCCTTTTATATCTTATGGAGGATCCTCTCTAATTTCTATGGGAATTGTTATGGGCATGATGCTCGCACTAACTAGAAAAGAATTTGGAAAAAAAGGTTTAATATATGACTACTAAATCTGAAAATAAAAAAATATTATTTGTTACTGGAGGAACAGGTGGACATATATTTCCTGCACTATCTATTTATAGCTTTTTAAAAAAATCATCTTTAGAAATATTTTTTGCTACTGATAAAAGAGGGCTAAATAATCTAGAATTATCTAAATTAAATCCTTATATAATTAATGCTAAAGGATATGCAGGAAAAAGTTTTTTCTCTAAGATTATAGCATTAGTAATACTTTTAAGAGCTGTAATAAAGGCTATTTTTTTTCTTAAAACAAAAAATATAAAAACAGTTTTAGGATTTGGCTCTTATGTTCAAGTCCCATTTGTTCTTGCGGCTTTGTTACTTAAAAGAAGAGTGATACTTCATGAAGCTAATGCAGTTCTAGGAAGAGCTAATAAATTATTTTGGAAATATGTAAGTATAAGAACTTCGGCATATAGATTAGAAAAGCAATATAAAAATACTATAAATGTTGGAATGCCAGTAAGAAATAAAATACTTAAATTACACAAAAATAATAAATATAGAGTCTTTGTTAATAATAAAATTAATTTATTAATTATTGGTGGAAGTCTTGGATCAGCATCACTTTCATATGATTTAAGTAAGAGTATTGTTAAACTTCCTTTAAAAATTAGAAAAAAATTATATGTAACACATCAGGTACTTATAGAAGACTTAGTTTTAGTCAAAGATATTTATAAAAGAGCAAATATTAAATGTAAAGTTTATACATTCATAAAAAATATTAATTCAAATTTAGAAAAAGCTAGTTTAGTAATATCAAGAGCGGGAGCTTCAGCTATTGCAGAAAATGCAATAGCAGGTATTCCTGCTATATATTTTCCAATTCCTAACTCTGTTCAAAATCATCAATATTTAAATGCATTAAAGTTTAAAAAAGAAAAAGCAGCTTGGATATTAAATGATGAAGATATTAAAAATGGGAATATTTTAATTTTTTTGAAAAAAATTTTTAATAATATTGAGATACTAAAACTATTTGCTGAGAATAACAGTAATCTAGCAAAACCTAAAGCAACTGCACAACTATCTAAATTAATCATGGACTTAACAAATGCAAGTTTTTAATAACAATATAGGACTTATACACTTCATAGGAATAGGAGGTATAGGTATGAGTGGAATAGCTGAGGTTTTAGTAAATTTAAATTTTAGAGTATCTGGCAGTGATATTTCAGAAAATCAAAATATTACAAGATTAAAAAATCTTAATATTAATGTTGCCTTAGGCCATAAAATAGAAAATATAGAAGATGCGTCAATCATAGTGATATCATCTGCTATACAATCAGATAATGTTGAATTATTAGCAGCTAGAAAAAAAAGGTTACCCATAGTTAAAAGGGCAGAAATGCTAGCGGAACTTATGAGATTTAAAAAAACTATAGCTGTAGCAGGAACGCATGGAAAAACCACTACTACTTCTTTAATGGCAACTGTACTAGAGAAGGCTAACTTTGATCCTACTGTTATTAATGGAGGCATCATAAACTCATACAATAGCAATGCTAAGTTAGGATTTAGTGATTGGATGGTTGTAGAAGCTGATGAATCAGATGGAAGTTTTTTGAAATTACCAGCAACCAGTGTAATTGTAACAAATATAGATGCTGAACATTTAGATTATTACAAAAGTTATAAAGAATTAAAAGATTCTTTCAAAAAATTTATAAATAATATTCCTTTTTATGGTTTAGCAATTATATGTATCGATAATCCTACTATTCAAAGTATTATATCTGAAGTAGAAGATAAAAGAATAATAACATATGGACTAAGTCCTCAGGCTGATTATAGAGCAACAGATATAAAATTTAAAGATTCTAAGACATTTTTTACTTTAGAGATTAGCCCACAAAAAGATTCTCCTGCAAAAACTATTCATAATATGGTTTCTAATATTCCTGGTATTCATAATGTACAAAATGTAATAGCAGTATGTGCAATGGCTATACAATTAAATGTAGATTTAGAATTAATAAAAAATGCTCTCAATAGTTTTGAAGGAGTAAATAGAAGGTTTTCTTTGATCAGTAATATTGCCGGTGTAAAGATATATGATGACTATGGTCATCATCCAGCAGAAATAAAAGCTACTTTAGGAGCCTCAAGGGAAGTTACTAATGGGAAGGTTGTAGCGATAGTACAACCTCATAGATATTCAAGGTTAAAACTATTATTTGAAGACTTTACTTCTGCTTTTAATGATGCCGATATAGTAATGGTAACTGAGGTTTACTCAGCTGGAGAAAAGTATATAGAAGGCTATAGCAAAGACACTTTAATTAGTTCGTTAATATCAGCAGGTCACAAAGATGCAAGACCATATGAAGAGAAGGCCTTAGAACAAATTATTAAAAACCTTTTGAAGGAAGGAGATATTGTAATATTTTTAGGAGCAGGAGATATCACAATAAAAGCCAAAAAATTCGTTAATCAAATTAATGAGAAAATAATATAATGGGTAATTTACAATATAATGATATCAAAAAAATCCCTAAAACTAATGGATATATTTCATATAAAAAAAATATGGCAACTTTAACCTGGTTAAAGGCAGGAGGAATTGCTGATATATTTTTTATACCGGCAGATATCTTAGATCTAAAAAGTTTTCTTACGAAACTTAATTTTAATATTCCTATTTTTATTTTAGGTGCAGGTTCTAATACTTTATTTAGGGATAATGGTTTTAAAGGTATTGTAATAAAATTAGGAAAAAATTTTGATTATTATAATATAATAGATGATAAAAATATTTGTGTTGGCGCTGCTACTAATTGTATAAAACTCTCAAGAGTATTAGCTAAAGAAGGAATATCAGGACTAGAGTTCTTTTCTGGTATCCCAGGTACTGTTGGAGGTGCAATAAAAATGAATGCAGGTGCTTATGGCAATGATACATCACAATATATATCTAAAATTAAAGTTATTAATAGAAGAGGTGAAGTAAAAGTTATTGAAGCAAAAGATTATGAAATGAATTATAGAGAAACAAATTTTCCAAACGACTATATATTTTTAGAAGCTTATTTCAATTATCATAAAAGATCTCCAGATATAAACCTTAATAATATAAAAAACTTAAATAATATTAGAAAAAAAACACAACCTATAAAAGAAAAAACTAGTGGCTCTACTTTTAGAAACACTGAAAATAATAAAGCATGGAAATTAATACAGGAGAGTGGTTGTAAAAGATATAGTGTAGGACAAGCAGCTATATCAGATTTACATTCTAATTTTATAGTAAATAAAGGTGGGGCAAGCAGCAATGAAATTGAAGAGTTAGGAGAAAAGGTTATTAAAAAAGTATATGACAAGTTTGGAATAAAATTAATTTGGGAAATAAAAATAATAGGAAACAAGTAATCTAAAATGAAGGTAAATAAAAATATTTTAATAATCAAAGGCGGCTATTCTGAAGAAGCTGAAGTTTCAAGGAATACTGCTGTTAATGTAGAGAAAGCATTAAAGTTAAAAGGCTATCGTACCAAGTCATTAGAAGTGGATAAAAACTTTTTTCATTGGCTATTAAATAATAGAAAAGAAGTAGATGTTGTGTTTAATGCTTTACATGGATTTTGGGGAGAAGATGGAAAAGTACAAGGCTTGCTTGAATGTTTAAAAATACCTTATACACATTCTGGAGTAAGTGCTTCTGCAATAGGAATGAATAAGTATCTTTCTAAGAATATTTTTATGACCCACGGTATGAATGTTCCAAAAGGCTATATTATAAATAAAAATAAAATTACTAAAAAAGAGCCCCTAGATAGACCTTTTATTATTAAACCAGTAAGCGAAGGGTCTAGTTTAGGAATTCATTTAATAAAGAAAAAAGATTCACTTAAGAAAATTATTTCAAAATTAAAGATTAACAATTTTCTTATAGAAGAGTTTATACCAGGTAATGATATTACAGTAGCTGTAATAAATGGGAAACCTTTAGGAATATTAGAGGTTTTAATAAATCAAGATATATATAGTTATGATGCCAAATATAAAAGTAAAAATACTAAATATATTATTCCAAATAATTTATCTGAAAAAACAATTAAAAATATTTTAAGTGCATCAGAAAAGTCATTTAAATTATTAAATTGTAGGGGTGTAGCTAGAGTAGATTTTAGAATAAATAAGAATTCAAAAAAAGAAGATTTTTTTTTATTAGAAATAAATACTCAACCAGGATTAACAAAAAACTCACTACTTCCAAGGATTGCAAAAAATAGTGGGATTGAATTTCCTGATTTAATTGAGTTGATAATTAATGATGCGGGTTTAAAAAAATGAAAAAAATACTTAACATGATTATAAAAAGAAAGATTAATAGTTTTATTTTACTACTTTTTATTCTTATAAGTTTATTAGTTATTAATAGGCCTGAAATTATTATTCAATTCAAAGTAGTAAATAATTCATTAGAAAATTTAGGTTTTAAAATTAAAAAAATTGATATTTTGGGTAATAATGTTTTAAAAAATGCTCAAATATTAGATAATTTAGTTTACCTTGATTGTAATAATTTATTTTGTATAGATTTAGTAAGTAGCAAGAGTAGAATAGAAAAAAATGGTTGGGTTAAATCAGCTAAATTAAAATATATACTACCTTCAAAACTTAAGATTACAATTAGTGAAGAAAAACCATATTTTTTATTAAAAAAAAATAATCAATTTACTTTATTAAACATAAATGGAAAAGAAATAGAAGTACTTGATAGTTTTGAAAGCAATTATAATAATTTAATTGTTTTATCTGGTAACGGAGCAGAAAATAAAGTAGAGCATCTAATCAAAATTTTAAAAGTTAGTAATGAGATAACTAGTAAAATTACAAGTGCAAATTTAATATCAAACAGAAGATGGTCTTTAATTTATAATTCAACTGTCACAATAGAACTCCCAGAGGAAAATGCAATACAAGCTCTTTATAAAATTAGTCAACTAGAAGAGAAGTATAATTTGCTATCAAGCAAACTTAAAAAAATAGATTTAAGAATTAGTGACAGAATGATTATAGAGTTAAATACTAAAACTAGTTATGCAAAAGAGAATAATATATGAATAATAATAAAGATATAATATCAGTTATAGATATAGGGTCTAGCAAGATTAGCTGTATACAAAGTCTGACTGAAATAAATGGAATATCTACAATAATAGGAGAAGGTATAATTGCCACAAAGGGTATTAAGTCTGGAATTATCACTGATGTTAATTTAGCAAATGATAGTATATTACGTGCAATAAAAGATTGTGAAAAACAATCAGGACATAATATAAATAAACTTGTTGTATCAATATCATCACACAAATGCTTTACTAAGTTTATAAAGTCAAAAAAGTTAATTAAAGAAGATAGAGTTTCGCAAGAAGATATTCAATCTTGCATTAATGATTCCCTTGAGGATGAGTTTTTTATTGATAAAAAGATAATTAATATATCCTCGAAAATTTTTTCAATAGATAATTCTAATGGAATTACAAACCCTCTTGGTATGTATGGTAAAGAAATAGAAATAGAGTTTTTAGTTACTTATGTTGGATTAAATCAATTTAAAAATTATATAGAATGTATTACAAGTTGTAACGTTGATGTAAATAGAATTATTTTTTCAATCTATGCTGCAGGACTTGCAGTTTTAAATGAAGGTGAATTAGAACTAGGATCAGTTATAGTAGAAATGGGTGCTAGAACTACCTCAATAGGAATATTTTCAAATTCAAAATTTATTTTTTCTAATGTGATAAACTTTGGTGGAGACGATATTACGGAAGCTTTAGCCAGAAAATTAAGTGTATCTTGTGAAGAAGCTGAAAAGCTTAAAGTAATGCATGGATCTGTTTTAGATACCAGTAAAGAAAATGAAATGCTTCTAGAGATTCCTTCTATAAATTTTGAAAATGAAGATAGTTATGTACAAGTATCAAACCAGAATATCTATGATATTATAAGACCTTTTTATGATGAAATTTTAATTTGGATAAATAATTCTATTGATAAATCAGGAAACTCAAATTTGATAGGCAGAGTAATGATATTTACTGGAGGAGCATCGCAAATTGAAGGCTTATCAATATTGGCTAATAATAAGTATAATTTTAATTCAAGAATAGGTGTCGCTAAGAATATTAAATTTAAATTTAATCACACTCTAGATGCATCCCATTCAGTAATAGCTGGACTGATACAAAATGAGCTCAACTTAATTGATAAAAATAAGGTTAATTCATTAGCTGGGCAAAATAAAAATATAAAAAAGAAAATTAATTTTACTTTTATTAAGCAGTGGTTAGCAGAAAATTTTTTTTAATTTATTATAAGGAGAAAAATATGACTATAAACCTAACAGAACCAACAAATGAACAATTAAAACCAAGAATAACGGTTATAGGTGTCGGTGGAGCTGGTTGTAATGCAGTAAATAATATGATCGAGGCGCATCTAGAAGGAGTTGAATTTCTAGTAGCTAATACAGATGCTCAATCTTTAGCTAACTCTTTAACTGATAGAAAAGTTCAATTAGGAGCAAAATTAACTAAAGGATTGGGAGCTGGAGCTAAACCAGAAATAGGAAGACAGGCTGCGGATGAATCACTCTCTAATGTTTTAGATCAATTAGAAGGAACACATATGCTTTTTGTAACAGCTGGAATGGGGGGAGGAACCGGAACAGGTGCTGCCCCTGTAATTGCAGAAGCAGCAAGAGAAAGAGGTATACTTACAGTAGGAGTAGTTACTAAACCTTTTGAATATGAAGGAATAAGACGTACTAAAATAGCTAATCAAGGTATTAAGGATTTAACAGGATCAGTAGATACTTTAATAATAATTCCTAATCAAAATCTATTTAGAATTGCTAATAAAGATACAACTTTTACAGAGGCTTTTAAAATGGCGGATGAGGTTTTATATAATGGAGTAAAGGGAGTGACTGATTTGATAGTAAAACAGGGAAGAATAAATCTAGATTTTGCAGATATTCAAACTGTTATGCTAGAAATGGGAAAAGCTATGATGGGTACAGGTGAAGCTGAAGGAGAAGATAGAGCTATAAAAGCTGCTGAATTAGCTATTTCTAATCCTCTTTTAGATGATACTTCAATTTCTAATGCGAAAGGTGTAATCATAAATATATCTGGAGGTGAAGATGTAAAGTTATATGAGATTGATGAAATAGCAGCTCATATAAAAAAACAGTGTAAAGAGGATGTTAATCTAATTGTAGGAAATACCATCGAAAAAATTGAAGACGGAAAAATTAGAGTATCTTTATTAGCTTCTGGAATAGCATCTGAGAATAGTATTGATATGCATGATTCAGATAAATCAGAAATAAATGAAAAATTTAATAAACCAAGGTTAGTCTCTAATAGAGCAGAAAAAGCAAAAGACAATACTATAAAAGGAATATTTGATAAAAAAGAAAAAACAAAACAATCTGATCTAGAGGAATTTTTATCAAAAGAAATTAATGAAGTAGCCACTGAAAATAATAATCAATTTGATGGTAAAAAAAATACTTCCGTTGATCATAATAAAGATTTTTTTATTCCTACCGAGGAAAGCCTTCCTAATACAATAAAAAAGAATGATTTAGATCCTTTTAAGGAGGCAGATGTATTAAATGCTAATATACAGCCTCAAAACCTTACTAAGGATACTGATGAGTTAGCAAATAATAGTTTGATATCTAGACTAAGTAACGTTAAAGAAAAGGCTTTGAATGTAGGTTCAAAAGCAATTTCTATGGTAAGTGAAGTTGCAAACAAATCTATAGAAAATACTTTTGTTAAAAAAATAGAAGAAGAAACCTCCCCTGAACTAGAAAGTATAAATAACCAAAGAGTGGAACCTTCTTTTTTAGATAATGAGAATTTAGATGAAAATAAGAGTTTAACAGAAAAAGACAGTAACATTAATTTTAATCAGGACAATTATGTTAATATACCTTCATTTTTAAAAAGAAATAGGGATTAACAAGTGGTATAATTGTAATAATTGTAACAAAAAGTTAATAGATTAATTATTTTATAAACATATAGTCTATATATGTCTTATAATGAAACACAAAAAACTATTGCTAAAAAAATCAGTTTTAAAGGAATAGGACTGCATACTGGTAAAATATGTAAAGTAAATTTATTACCTGCTCCAGAGAATTCTGGTATTATATTTAAAAGAATTGATTTACCAGATAATAATTGCATTCCTGCCGACTTTAAATTTATCTCTGATAGTAAGTTGTGTACTACACTTAAAAGTTATAACAATAATTTTAAAGTTTATACAGTAGAACACATATTAGCAGCTATCAAAGGTAATGATATTGATAATATTTTGATTGAATGCAACGCAGAAGAAATTCCAGTATTAGATGGTTCTGCTTTAGAATTTGATCACATAATTAAGAAAGCTGGAATAATAAATCAGGATAAATTTTTTAAAAAGTACTTAGAGATCAAGAAGAAAATAACTGTAAAATCAGGAATTAGCGAGATTACTTTACTTCCAGCAAAGACCTTTAGTTTAGAGTGTAGTATTTCTTTTCCTTTTCCCATAGGTAAACAAAAGCTATCTACTACTAAACCCATTGAGCACTTTTATAATGATATACTAAATGCAAGAACTTTTTGCTTTTTTGAAGATATAGAAAATATGAAAGAAGCTGGATTAGCAAAAGGAGGCAGCTTAGAAAACGCAATAGTAATTAAAGAAAATAAAATACTTAATAGAGATGGATTAAGATATGAAAATGAATTTGTTAAACATAAAGCTTTAGATTTAATTGGTGACCTTGCTTTATGTAATTATAATATTATTGGAGCGATAAAAGCTTCTTGTCCAGGACATGAAATAAATAAAAAAATTATGGTAAAACTTTTTTCCGATTTTTCCAATTATCAGGTTTTGAATAACTCTGCTAATAAAAATACTTCTAATATAAAAAAAGACAATATACTAGCAAGTATCTAAGTTACATGTTTGAATATCTAGGTCCATCACCACCTTCAGGTGGTGTCCAATTAATATTTTCTTTTGGATCTTTAATATCACAGGTTTTACAATGAAGGCAATTTTGAAAATTGATCTGAAGTTTTGGGTTAACATCATTTATTTCTAATATTTCATAGACCCCAGCTGGACAATATCTTGTTTCTGGAGATAAATAATTTTTTAAATTTACTATTATTGGAATGTTTGTATCATTAAGTTTTAGATGGTTTGGTTGCTGCTCTTTATGATTAGTTCCAGAAAAAGAAACATTAGTTAACCTATCAAAGCTGAAAATATTATCTTTTTTGGGATAATCTATTTTTTTTGAAATATCAGCTCTTTTGAGTGATTCATTATCTTTTTCTTTATGTTTTAAAGTCCAGGGTGCTTTACCTTTCAAAATTTTTTGATCTATAAAACTATTTAATAAGCCTAAAAACAAGCCTTTTTTAAAACCAGGCCTAACGTTTCTTGATTTATGTAATTCTTTAAATATAAAACTTTTTTTGAATTCTTCGTTATAATTAAATAATTCACCTATATCACCTTTTTTTTGGGTCTCGTTATAAAATGCTTCTGCTGCTAAAATACCTGACTTCATAGCAGTATGTGTTCCTTTTATTTTAAGCACATTAAGTGTCCCTGCATTACATCCTATAATTAATCCTCCAGGAAAAGAGAACTTAGGTAATGACTGATAGCCTCCTTCATTTAAAGCTCGAGCTCCATAAGAAATTCTTTTCCCATTTTGTAATATTTTTTTAATTTTCTTATGGGTCTTAAATCTTTGAAATTCTTCATAAGGGTCTAAATAGGGGTTTTTATAATCTAGTCCAATAACTAATCCAATAGATACGATGCTTTCGGATAATTTATAAATAAATGAGCCACCATATGCATTATTATATAAAGGCCACCCTATAGTATGTAAAATATTACCCTTCTCAAAGGCAATATTATCAACCTCCCATAATTCTTTAAGACCTATTGCATAAGTTTGAAAGTTGTTATCGGAATAAAGGTTATATTTTTTTATCAGTTTTTTTCCTAGATGCCCTCTACATCCTTCGGCAAATATTGTTTGTTTTCCAATTAATGCAATACATGGTTCATATAGACTAGTTTTTTGGCCATCCTTATCAATACCTTTTTCTCCAGTTAATATACCTTTAACCTTGTTATTGTTATCATATAAGATTTCCTTGGCTGAGAATCCTGGAAATATATCAACTCCCATATTTTCAGCATAATTTCCTAACCATTTGCATAGGTTGCCTAAGCTAATAATATAATTACCATCGTTTTTAAGATCATTAGGCAGTAAAAATTTAGGTATTGAATAGCAATTTTTTTTAGTTATAAAGGAAAACTCTTCTTTTATTACTTTTGTTTTAACTGGTAAATCTAAATCCTTCCAATTAGGTATTAATTCATTTAAAGCGATGGGGTCTAGTACGGCTCCTGATAGAATATGAGCACCAATTTCTGAGCCTTTTTCTATAACGCATATACTATGGTTGGTATTATTTTTATGATCTAATTGTTTTAATTTAATGGCTGCAGAAAGGCCAGCTGGACCAGCACCTACAATAACTAAATCATATTTAATTTCTTCATAGTTCATAATATTAAAATAGTATTTAAATAAGATTTTGCAAAGCTTTTACTAATATTGAATGTATTTTTTTATCACCACTAGCACATACTGTATCATTTGTTCCAATTTTTTTTCCATCCCAAGTAGAAATAAATCCACCAGCGTTTTTTATTATGGGCTCTATTGCTGCAACATCCCAAATTTTTATATTTCTTTCTATTACTCCATCTAAAATACCCTCTGCACATCTCATATAGCCTAAAGCATCAGTTCCCCATCTTACAAAACTGAACATTTTTAGTACCTTGTCATTTATAGTTTTAAAATCAGAAAACATATTAGGTTCTGTTACAGCAATAGTTGCTTTTGTTATATCCTTACACTTTCTTGTTTTTATAATCTTTTTATTGAGATATGATTTATTATTATAATTCCAATACCTTTCTCTTAATACTGGTTGATCAACTATTCCAAACAAATAATTATTTTTATACTTAAGACTTAATAAAAAAGAAAAAACAGGTATTCCTGAAGCAAATGCTTTTGTTCCGTCTATTGGGTCTATGATCCAAGTAAAATTAGATTTAGTATTAGTTTCACCTAGCTCTTCGCCAAAAACGTTGTGATCAGGATAAAATTTAGAAATAATATTTCTAACTTTTTTTTCTATCTTTATATCAATTTTGGAAACTAACTCTTCATTATTCATAATATTTTTCTTTGATAAAGATAGACTTTTAGACTTATAGTTCTTAAGCAAATCAACTGAAACTTTATCCGTTATGTAATGAGCTAATGATAAATAATTATAAATATTTTTTTTTTCCATCTATATATTTATTTTTTTTATATATAGTATAATTTATTTAATAAAATAATGTTATTAAAATATAAAAAATTAAATCCTTTAGTCATAGTATATTTGCTATTTTTATTGATATTCATATCTTCATGTGCAAAAAAAAATTCTAATGAAGTTGAATATGTTGAAAGAAATATTAATAGTATTTATAACAGTGCACTGCTTAGTTTAATAAATAAGAATTTTGAAAAAGCTACTAACGAATTTGATGAAGTAGAAAGACAACACCCTTATTCAGTTTGGGCTAAAAAAGCTATTATAATGTCTTCTTATTCTAGTTTTAAAAATAAAGATTACATTAAAACAGAAGCTAATTTAAAGAGATTTATAAGCCTTTATCCAGCTTCAGAATTTACCGCTTATGCTCAATATCTTTTAGGTATTAGCTATTATGATCAAATACTTGAGGTGAACAAAGATCAAACGGCTGTAAAAGAAGCTTTGCAAATTTTTAAAATAATTTTGGATAGATATGAATCATCTAGCTATGCTAAAGATGCATACTTTAAAATAATTTATCTAGAAAATCAATTAGCCTCAAAAGAGTTAGATGTTGCAATCACATATATATCTTTAAAAAATTATATTTCAGCAATTAAAAGACTCAAATATATTGTTAATAATTACCAAACAACAAACCTTGTTCCCGAAGCACTTCATAGATTGGTAGAAGTTTATTTATTATTAGGAGTTAAGAGTGAAGCGATTGTAAATGCAAGAGTGCTTGGTTACAATTTTCCAGAAAGTAAATGGTATAAATTGAGTTACAAATTACTTAAAAAAAATAAAATTTTACAAAAATAAAATTAGTATGCTTAAGTCACTTTTTATAAAAAATATAGTTTTGATAGATAAAATGAGATTAAATTTTTATAACGGGCTAACAATTTTTTCAGGTGAAACCGGAGCGGGTAAGTCTATAATCTTAACATCTTTAGGGTTGGCATCTGGCATGAGAGCAGATTTTTCTTTAATTAGAAATAATTCTAGTGAAGGGATGGTGGTTGCTGAGTTTGATATAGAAAAAAATCAGCAAGTTAAAGAAATATTATTAGAAAAAGGATTAGAATCCAATAGTACTGTAATATTGAGAAGAATATTAAATAGAGATGGTATTAGTAAAGCATTTGTAAATGATTCTCCTGTAACAGCTGGTTTTCTTCAAGAAATTGGATCTTCGTTAGTAGAAATTCATGGTCAGAATGAAAAAATAGGTTTATTGGATCCTGTGAACCATATTAAAATTTTAGATAAATATGGTTTGTGTGAAATTGAACTTAGTAAAGTTGAAAATTCATACGCAAGTTTTAAAAAATTAAAAGAAATTTATAGTGAATTGTCTAATATAGAAAAGAATAGATCATCTAAGATTAAGGAAATTAAAAATGATTTAAAAATAATAGAAAATATTAACCTAGAAAAAAATGAATATGAACAATTATTAAAAAGAAGAAATGCTATGATGCAGTTTGAAAAAATATTTCATGCAATTAATAATATTTATAATATTTTTGATGATGAAGGGGATAGCTTGCTAACAACTATTTCAAAAAATACTAATATTCTAGAACAAGTTTCTATTAAAAACTCAACTACAGATGAAATTGATGAGCTTATAAAATCATTAAATAATCTCATAATAGAAGGAAAAGATATACTTCTTAATATTGCTAAAATAAAGGATGAATTTGTTTTTGATCAAAAAGAATTAGATAGTATAGAACAAAGGTTATTTGATATAAGTTCACTTGCAAGAAAATTTAATATCCAGCCGAATGAATTAATTGATAAATATAACTTATTATCAGAAGAATTAAGTGCTTTTGATAATAATGCTCAAAACATAGAACAAATAAAAGAAAAATTAATATTAGCTGAGAAAAAATACCAGTTTGATTGTTCTAAACTATCAGAAAAAAGAAAAGGAGCAGCATTAAAAATAGAAGAATTAATAAATCAAGAAATGAAACCTCTTAAACTAGAAAATGCAAGTTTTAAAGTTAAAATTAATGAAAAGGAAAAAGTAAAATGTAATGCTAACGGTTCAGATACTGTGAAATTTATAGTTCAATTAAATAAAGGAAGTTTAGAAGGAGAAATACATAAAATTTCTTCTGGAGGAGAACTTTCTAGATTAATGTTAGCTATAAATTTAGTTATAGCTAAAAATATAAATAGTAAAACATTGATTTTTGATGAAGTTGACTCTGGCGTTAGTGGTGCGGTAGCTGATTCAATAGGTGTGAGATTATTAAATTTGTCTAAATTTCAACAAGTACTATTAGTGACACATCTTCCTCAAGTAGCAGCTCGAGGTAACAAACACTATAAAACTTCAAAATTTGTAGATAAAGGAATTACTTATACAGGTATAAAAGAATTAACGATAGAGGATAGAGTTGAAGAAATAGCCAAAATGATTTCTGGAAACACGGTTACTCAAGAAGCCTTGATGTTGTCTAATAAACTATTAAAAAATTAAATTAGATATGAAAGCTTTATCTAAAAAAGAAAAAATAGCAGCTAAAAAAATTCAAGATTTAACTGAAAAAATAAATTACTTTGATAATATTTACTATAATCAAGATGATCAAAAAATTAATGATTTTCAATATGATTTATTAAGAAAAGAATTAGATTCTTTAGAAAAAGAATATCCTAATTTAGTAAGTAAAAACTCTCCATCTTTTAAGGTAGGTAGTAAACCTACTAATCAATTTAATAAAATTAAGCATAAAAAATTAATGTTATCACTTAACAATGCATACTCAGAAAAAGAGGTTAAAAAGTTTTATGAAGATAATATTAAAAAACTAAAAACCTTTGAAATTTTTGCAGAAACTAAAGTTGATGGTTTATCTGCTTCTCTTTGGTATGAAAGGGGTAAATTAATTAAAGCATTAACTAGAGGAGATGGAATATATGGCGAAGATGTAACAGAAAATATAAAATACGTTTATGGCGTTAAGAAGGAATTACCTAAGGAATTTCCAGAAAATTTAGAAATTAGAGGTGAGGTTTTTATGCCAAAAACTACATTTAATGATCTCAATCAAGAAAGACAAAAAAAAGGAGACAACAAATTTTCTACGGCAAGAAATGCAGCATCTGGTTCAATTAGACAATTAGATCCTATGATTACAAAAAAAAGAAAGTTACAATTTTATGGCTATACTATTATTAGTAATTCTAACTTCTTTGGAAACACCATAAGTAAAACAAGAGAAATACTAAGCTCTTATAATTTCTTATTAAATAAACCATCAATGTTATGCAAAAGTATTAAGGATTTAATAGAATTTTATAATTTAGTAAATATAAGCAGGGATAAATTAGAGTATGATATTGATGGTATTGTCTACAAAGTTAATTCTTATATTCAACAGGAATTCTTAGGTTTTACTTCTAGATTTCCAAGATGGGCATTAGCACATAAATTTCCGGCTGAACAGGCAACCACAAAATTATTGGATGTAAAGTATCAAGTAGGCAGAACAGGTTCAATTACACCAGTAGCTATTTTAAAAGAAGTGAATGTAGGGGGGGTAAAAATAAACAGATCTACTTTACATAATGAAGAAGAAATTTATAGATTAAAAATTAAAATTGGAGACACTGTATGTTTAGAAAGAGCTGGTGATGTGATACCTAAAATTATTAAAGTTTATAAAAGTGAAAGAAACGGATTAGAAAAAAAAATTATTTTTCCTACAGAATGCCCGAGCTGTAGAAATAAATTAGAAAAAAACGAAAATGAAGTTTTAAGTAGGTGTTTTAACTATGATGGATGCAATGAACAAATAATAAATAGAATTATTCATTTCGTATCTAGAAAAGCTTTAAATATTGAAGGGTTTGGAGAAAAACAAGTTAGACTATTTTGGAAGCATGATATTATAAAAAATTACTATGACATTTTTTTAATTGAGAAAAAGCATAATAAAGGGCAAATAAATTTACTAAATTTTGAAGGGTGGGGAGAAAAAAGTATATCAAATTTATTTAGTTCTATAGAGAGCAGCTCTAATTTATCACTAGAAAAATTTATTTATGCACTTGGAATTAGACATGTAGGAGCTGAAATAGCAAATACTTTAGCTAAAAACTTTAAAGACATTTATGATTTAATAAAAGTTTTTACTATAAAAAGTGATAATATTAATGAAGTTGTTAATTTAGAAGGAGTAGGTAGCGTAATAATAAATAGTATATATGAGTATTTCAATAATTCTTCAAGGTTAGAAATAATAAAGAAACTTGCAAATAAATTAACTATAGTATCTAAAAAAATAAACCATTCAGGTACTTTTATTGGACAAGTTATTGTTTTAACCGGTGCTTTTGAAAATTATAAAAGAAAGGATATTGAAAATAAATTAATTATGGAAGGAGCTAAAGTTTCTAGTGTAGTATCGAAAAATACTGACTTAGTAATTGTAGGGAAAGAGCCAGGCAGTAAGCTGGATAAAGCTTTAAAATTAAATATTACTATTAAAAAGTTAGATTTTATAAAGTCTTTTATGAAAGATTAATTTATAGATTTTTTTTATAACTTTTAAATGCGTTTGCATACCATACTAATTCTTTGTAAAAAATTAGAAACTTTTTTTTTGCATCCTCGGGGTTTTTTGGAACTCCTTTTTCATCAAAATTATCAATAAGTTTTGGTTGAAACATACCACTTTTTATAGGAGGACTTCCAAGTTGAGTCAACAATGCTCTTAAAGGACTCTGTACCCTTACTCCTGCGAAATCTCCTACAGAATAAGTGCATATAGTAGAAGGTTTTCTATCATATTCTTTATAATAATAATTGAGTAAATTAATCAGCGCTGGAGGAGGCATATGATTATATTCGGCACTTACTATTATAAAAGCATCAGATTTTTTTAATATTTTCTGTATATAACTAATATTTTTTGGTAAATTTTTCATAGCAAAATCATCAAAGCGTTTATCTAAAAGAGGTAACTTTTTTTCTAGCGGATCAATTATATATGGAATATGTCCTTGCTTTATAATCTGCTTGTATAAAAAATTAACAAACCTTATTCCAACTCTTTTTTTTCTAGTAGAGCCATAAATAATTGCAATGCCAAGTTTTTTTTTCATAGTACTATTTACAAATATTGTATAACCAATTACGCTCTTTTTCTACTAAATACGGTGATACCTTGTCGAATAAATCTTTATTATATTTATTTAACCACATTTTTTCTGAATTATTAAGCATATTGTTTTCAATTAATTTTGTTTCATAAGGAGCTAAAGTTAATGTATTAACTTTTAAATGGTTTTTCTTGTTTAAGCTAATTTTTTTAGTAGTAACTAGGTTTTCTATTCTTATACCGTAACTTCCTTCTTTATAGTATCCAGGTTCGTTTGAAAAAACCATTCCATTTTTTAAGGGAATGTTACTTCTACTGGATATACTAAATGGTCCTTCATGAACATTTAAGCAAAAACCAACTCCATGTCCTGTGCCGTGGGCAAAATCTTTTCCATCTTGCCATAAAAATGATCTTGCTATTGCGTCAAGATAATTTCCTGAAATACCTTCAGGAAATACAGCCATACTTAAATTAATGTGACCTTTCAAAACTAGAGTGTAATTTTTTATTTGTTCACTAGTAGGTTTACCAATTGCAATAGTTCTAGTAACATCAGTTGTACCACTTTGGTATTGTCCACCACTATCCAAAAGAATAATATCATTTTTCTTTATTTTTTTATTTGTAAATTCATTAGGAATATAGTGAATAATTGCCCCATTTGATGAGGCTCCAGCAATGGTTGGAAAAGATTTACAAATATAGTCAGAGCATTGTTTTCTAAAAAACTCAATTTTTTGTACTAAATCTAACTCAGTAATATCTCTTTCTTTTTTATTTTTTACCCAAAATAAGAATTTACACAAGGCAATACCATCTTGTAAATGAGCTTTATTAAAGTTATAAATCTCTGTTGTATTTTTTACAGACCTAAATTCTAATATTGGATCATTGACAAAAGATACTTTTTTATAATTTTTTAATAATAAATTGTAATAATTTTGAGAAGTACTTATTGGATCTAATAGGGCTAGATGCTTCTTGCTTTTAATTTTATTTAATATGTGTGGTATATCTTTGATATCAAAAAAAACAATCTTAGCATCATATGAATTTTTAATATTTATTGGTATATTTTTATTTTCCAGAAAAATATAAATCTTATTTTTTGTTATAAGAGAAAAACTAAATACTACAGGCGTATATTCTAGATCTTTACCTCTTATATTTAGAAGCCATGCAATTGATTCACTGTTTTGTATAAAAATAGCATTAGCTTTTTGTTTGTCTAAAAACTTTAATACGAGTTTGATTTTATTTTTATAATTTAGTCCTGTTTTTTTATCACTTAATAAAAAAATATTTTCTGTTTTCTGAGTTTTAGTATTCCTAGACCAAATTAAATCTACTATATTAGTTTTTAAATTAATAATATTTATGTTATTTTTTTTACAAACTACTTTATATTTTTCGTATTTTGAAACACTAATTGTTTTCGGATCTAAAGCAATATTATTTAATTTATTTTTAAAGAAATTTAAAAATTTTAAAAAATCGAATTCTGCAACATTATAAACTTTAACTTTTAGGTCTTTTGTTTGTTTTTTAGCTTGTAAAGTATACCTACCATCAACAAATAAGTATAAATTTTTTAAAGAAACTACTAAATATCCTGCAGATCCAGAAAAACCACTAATCCAGCTTAATCTTTCAAAGTTTTTAGGAGTATTCTCTAATAACCTTTCATCTTCGTGCTCTAATAAGAAAGCTTCAATATTCTTAAGCTTCATAATTTTCCTAAGGGAATTTACTCTTTTTTTTATATTGTTTGTATCATGCATTAGTTGATAAAAATTCTACTCTTACTTTCTTTATATTAGTTTTATTAAATTTAACTTCAACATTTTCACCGTCCAAGCTAATTACAATTCCGTAACCAAATTTTTGATGAAATACTTGAGTACCTTTAAAAATTTTATTCTCTTCAGAGTAATTGATTTTTTTATTTTCATCTACAGTTTCATAATTATTTTGATTAATTTCTGAATAAGTATTTATAAAATTAATATTTTCTTTAGGTAATTCGCTTATAAACCTTGAGGGTACAGAGTAATACCATTGACCATGAATTATTCGGCTATTAGCATGTATAATCCAAATTTGTTCTCTAGCTCTAGTAATTCCGACGTATGCTAACCTTCTTTCTTCTTCAAGACCTTCATTAAACCTTTCTTCCAAAGCTCTTCTATTAGGAAAAACGTCTTCTTCCCAACCTGGTAGAAAGACATATTTATATTCTAATCCTTTAGCTGCATGAAAAGTCATAATATTTACAGTTTCTTTAACATTGGAGGTTTCATTGTCCATAACTAATTGTATATGTTCTAAAAATGATCTTATATCATCAAATTCATTTAAGGCATTAACTAATTCTTTAAGGTTATCCAATCTTGTTTCAGCTTCAATAGATTTGTCATTTTGCCACATTTCTGTATAACCAGATTCATCAAGAATTATTTTTGCTAACTCTGGAGCCGATAAATTTATTTTTTCTCTCCATCTGTCTACGGATTTTAAAAAACTAAGTAATTTAGCATTAGTTTTAACTGCAAAAGAGTTTTCAATAACTAATATTCTAGCTGCTTGTAAAAGAGAAATATTTTTTTTTCTAGCAAAAACTTCTATTTGTCTCATAGATTTTTCGCCTAAGCCTCTTTTAGGAACATTTATTATTCTTTCAAAGGCTAAATCATCGTAATCGCTAGAGGTTACTCTAAAAAATGCCAAAGCATCTCTAATTTCTAATCTTTCATAAAATTTAGTACCTCCAATTATTTTATAAGGCAATCCTATTTTTATAAACCTATCTTCAAAAGATCGTGTTTGGTAACTTGCTCTTACTAAAATTGCACAAGAATTTAAACTTTCTTTTGAATTTTTTAATTCTTCTATTTTATCGCTTACGTATATTGCTTCTTCTCCGCTGTTATATGTATTTATAATTGATATTTTTTTTCCATCATTTGCATCAGTCCATAAATTTTTCCCCATTCTGGCCTTATTTTTTGAAATGAGAAAATTAGCTGCTTTTAAAATATTTCCTTTAGATCTATAATTTTTTTCAAGTTTTACAACTTTTACATTATTAAAATCTTTTCCAAACTTTTGAATGTTTGCTACTTCAGCACCTCTCCATGAGTATATTGACTGATCATCGTCACCAACTACACATATTTTGTTATCTTCACCTGCTAAATTTCTTAACCAACTGTATTGACATGAGTTAGTATCTTGGTACTCATCAACTAAAATATATTTGAATTGATTTTGATATAACTCTAATATATTTGGTTCTAAAGAAAATATATTTAAATTTTGTAATAAAAGATCGCCATAATCAGTGGCGTTTAAGGTTTGCAGTCTATTTTGATATGTATTATATAATTCAGCTCCTTTATTATTAGCAAAATCACTGCCAACAGAGTCTACATTCTCAGGGTTTAAGCCTTTGTCTTTCCACCGCTGAATAATAAAATTTAAATTTTTTGCAGGCCATCTTTTTTCTTCAATATTATGAAATGATAAAACTTGTTTTAAGAGTTTTAATTGATCATCTGTATCTATGATTGTGAACTGTTTTTTAAGACCTACAATTTCTGGATGCTTTCTTAATATTCTAGCGCCCATTGAATGAAAAGTACCTAACCACCAACCAGCAGTATTTACTTTTAAAATATTTTCAACTCTGCTTTTCATTTCATTTGCTGCTTTATTTGTAAAAGTTACAGTTAATATTTGATACGGTGATGCAAGTTTATCATTAACAATTTTGGATAATCTAGTGGTAAGCACCCTAGTTTTACCAGTTCCTGCTCCAGCTAAAACTATTAAAGGACCGTGAAAAAAGTTTACAGCTTCTTTTTGTGATTTATTGAGACTATCTAAAATATTCAATATTAAGACCTAAATTTTAATTATTAAATTAGAAAACTTTAAAATTTAATTAGTCAAGAAAATAGCCATTAAAGCTAAAATTATTACTATTACAACAGAACCTTTTATTGAAAGATTAACAAATGTCTTCCAAGTTTTTTTATGATCTTCTAGGTATTTTTTTTCATCAAATGACATAATTTTTCCTTAATTATTTACAATACTTAATTTTCAAATTTAAAACAAATTATTTATTTTTTTTTTGTAATATAAACTATAAATTATTTGTAGAAATGTTATATTGTATATGGTAGCAATAATAAATAGTGAAATTTTAAATAATTACGCTAAATAATTAAAGTGTAATTCAAAAAAAGGTTTTTATGTTTTATATGACAAATAAGTTAAAAAAAATAATTTTTTCTTTCATAATATCTTTAATGGTTTATCCCACAATTTACATTCATACCCTTATCGCAATGGAACCTAAAGGTATAGCAGAGGATTATGGTTTAGATCTTCAAAATCCAGTAACGGAAGTTGCTCAAGACGTATATAATATGCATGCATTTGTTACAATTATAATGGCATTAATTACACTATTTGTTTTAGGTTTGCTAGTATGGGTATGTTATAGATATTCAGAAAAAAAGAATAGTAAACCTTCAAAAACTGTACACAACACATTGGTAGAAATATTATGGACAGCTATACCTGTTTTGATATTAATTATTATAGCAGTGCCATCATTCAAATTATTATACAAACAAGACGTTATTCCTGAACCAGATTTGACAATAAAAGCAATAGGCTATCAGTGGTATTGGGGTTATGAATATCCTGATAACGGGAACTTTTCATATGAAGCCTTTATGGTTCAAAGCAAAGAAGAGCTAGAAGAAGAAAAACCATATAAAAGAATGCTTACAACAGACACTAAGGTTGTAGTACCGATTAATAAAATAATTAGAGTACAGGTAACTGCCGCAGATGTTTTGCACAGTTGGGCTGTGCCTGCATTTGGCGTTAAAACAGATGCAGTGCCAGGTAGACTTAATGAAACATGGTTTAAAGCAGAGAAAGAAGGAATTTACTATGGCATGTGCTCTGAGCTGTGTGGAGTGAATCACCAATCTATGCCAATAGAAATCCATGTTGTATCTGAAAAAGAATTTCAGGTGTGGGTAGAAGATTCTAAATTAAAATATGCAAAAACAAATAATTTAATCGCTAATAAATAAAATCGGAGAATAATTATGGTATCGACAGTTATTGAGCACGAGCATGATCACGAGGTAAAAGGTTGGAGAAGATGGGTTTTCTCTACTAATCATAAAGATATAGGGTCCATGTACTTAATATTTGCAATTATTGCAGGTATTATTGGTGGAATAATGTCATTAATAATGAGAACCGAATTAGCTGCGCCAGGTGATGGAATACTAAATGGTAATTATCAAATGTATAATGTATTAACCACAGCTCATGGGCTAATAATGATATTTTTCATGATAATGCCAGCAATGATAGGAGGTTTTGGTAATTGGTTTGTTCCTATTATGATAGGAGCTCCTGATATGGCTTTCCCTAGGATGAATAATATAAGTTTTTGGCTTTTAGTTCCGGCTTTTATACTTTTAATGGCTAGTCCATTTGTGCAAGGAGGAGCTGGAACTGGTTGGACAATCTATCCACCTTTATCTAGTAATTTAGGTCATGCTGGGCCAGCTGTAGATATGGCTATATTGAGTTTACATTTAGCTGGAGCCTCATCTATTTTGGGAGCTATTAATTTTATAACTACTATTTTTAACATGAGAACTCCAGATATGACTTTGCATAGAATGCCATTATTTGTTTGGTCTATTTTAGTAACTGTATTTTTATTAGTTTTATCTTTACCAGTTTTAGCTGGAGCAATAACTATGTTATTAACAGACAGAAACTTTGGAACTGCCTTTTTTTCTCCTGAAGGAGGTGGTGATCCAATTTTATTTCAACATTTGTTCTGGTTTTTTGGGCATCCTGAAGTTTACATTTTAATTTTACCTGCTTTTGGAATAGTTAGTCATGTGGTTTCTACTTTTTCTAGAAAGCCAGTTTTTGGATATTTAGGAATGGCATACGCTATGGTAGCTATCGGTGTTGTTGGTTTTATAGTATGGGCACATCATATGTATACTGTAGGTCTTGATGTAGACACAAAAGCATATTTTACTGCAGCTACAATGGTAATTGCAGTCCCTACAGGGATTAAAATTTTTAGTTGGATTGCCACTATGTGGGGAGGATCAATAAAATTTACAACTCCCATGTTATTTGCAATTGGATTTATTTTTCTATTTACATTAGGAGGTGTTACGGGGGTGGTATTAGCCAATGCAGGAATTGATACTGTTCTTCATGATACTTATTATGTTGTAGCACATTTTCATTATGTTTTATCTTTGGGCGCAGTTTTTGCTCTTTTTTCTGGCTTTTATTATTGGTTTGGTAAAATTTCAGGTAAACAGTATTCCGAGTGGATGGGAAAAGTTCACTTTTGGTTAATGTTTTTAGGAGTAAATTTAACCTTTTTCCCTATGCATTTTTTGGGTCTACAGGGTATGCCTAGAAGATATGCAGATTATCCAGATGCATATGCTGGTTGGAACGCAGTAGCTACTTATGGATCTTATATTTCAGGTATAGCTACTATTTGGTTTGTAGTTATCTTATTCAGAACATTAGCTTACGGTAAAAAATGTGCTGATAATCCTTGGGGAGGACAACCAGATACTTTAGAATGGAAAACTACTTCTCCTCCTCCATTTCATACTTACGATACCCTTCCTAGTATCGATGTCAAAGGTAAGAAGGTTAATCATTAAATATTTATAATGTCTAGCTTCACATTTAATAAAAAGGTTGAGTCAGAAAATGGCTCAATCTACAATTATTTTGTATTATTAAAGCCCAGAGTAATGTCACTTGCTATTTTTACTGCACTAGTCGGACAAGTTTTAGCATTAAAGTATTATTCTAATCATCCTTTATTAACATTTTTTTCCCTGTTTAGTATAGCTTTGGGAGCTGGTGCAGCTGGATGTATAAACATGTGGTATGATAGAGATATAGATGCAATTATGAAAAGAACAAAAAATAGACCAATTCCAATGGGATTAGTAGAGCCTGCAGAAGCTCTTAGTTTAGGAATAATTTTATCTATTTTATCTATTTTATTATTGACTTTGTCTTCGAATATAATGGCAGGTTTTTTACTAGCGGTTTCTATATTATTTTACGTGTTTATATATACCATTTGGTTAAAAAGAAAGACATATCAAAATATAGTTATTGGAGGAGCAGCCGGAGCACTACCTCCTATAATAGGTTGGGTTTCTATTACAGATGAGATTAGTTTATTTCCAATAATTTTATTTTCAATAATTTTTATATGGACGCCTCCTCATTTTTGGGCATTATCATTGTATACTAATAAAGATTACAAAAAGGCTAATATACCAATGCTTCCTGTTTTACATGGTAAAAAAAATACAATAAAGAGTATTATTAAGTATTCCTTTGTATTATATTTTATTTCTTTGTTACCTTATTTCTTTGACTATTCTGGTATATTATATTTAATTACTGCAATTGTCTTAGGAAACTTATTTTTATATTTTGCTTTTACAATTAAAGAAAATAAAGACTCAGGTGCTAAAAACTTATTTAGATACTCTATATTATATTTATTTCTTCTTTATCTAACATTAGTTATTGATAATATTATCACTTAGTCAAATTGATTTTTAAATAATATGAAAAAAAAATATTTAATTGCCATGTTGTTAGTTCTTTTAATAGTTATAATTTATATGATCACTATATTGAAGATGGCTAATTAAAATGAAAAATAATCAAAAAAATATAAGAACAGCATCCATAGTTTTGAGTTGTTTATGTTTTATGTTTATATTAGCGTTTGCTTCTGTTCCTTTATATAATTTATTTTGTAAAGTAACTGGATATGGAGGAACTCCTAAGACCTCAAGCAATCCTTCATATGAAATAAGAAAGGAAAAAATAAAGATTAGGTTTAATACTGACGTATCTAATAAAGCAAAAATTTACTTTCAACCTGAAAAAAAAGAGATAATTACTAATTTTGGTAAAAGTAATACTATTAACTTTGAAGTTATTAATAAAAGCAATAAAGAATTACTAATTACATCAACTTATAATATTACTCCTCAAAAAGCCGGAATTTATTTTAATAAACTAGATTGTTTTTGCTATGAAGAAAAAAAGGTCCTTGCAGGTGAGAAAATTATATTACCAGTTACTTTTTACATAAGTACTGATTTAATTGATGACCCTAATACTAAAGAAATTAAATCTTTAACATTAAGCTATACTTTTTTTGATATCAGTAATATTAATGTTAGTAATTTGAAATAAATTTATTATAATATGATTAATTAAAGGAAAAAAAATGTCTAAAACAAAACAATCCCATCCATATCACCTAGTTGATCCTAGTCCATGGCCTTTGTCTGGTGCAATATCTGGTTTAGTTATTGCCGTAGGAGCAATAATGTATATGCATGAGATTAATTATGGTTCATGGGTTTTTGGAATGGGAGGTTTTTTAGTAATTGCAACAATGTTTGGATGGTGGAGAGATGTTATTAGAGAAGCACAACATGAAGGTCACCATAATCCAATCGTAGTAATAGGGTTAAGATATGGGATGGCCTTATTTATAGCTTCTGAGGTTATGTTTTTTGTTGCTTGGTTCTGGGCTTTTTTTGATGCTAGCATATTTGCAAATGAAGCTATACAGTATAGTAGAGTAACATTTACTGGTGGAGAATGGCCACCTGTAGGAGTAGAAGTTTTTGATCCATTTCATTTACCACTTTTGAATACTGTAATACTTTTAACTTCAGGTACTACATGTACGTGGGCTCATCATGCTTTGATAGAAGGTAACAGAAAAGGACTTATATATGGTTTAGTTGCTACAATAGGACTAGGAGTTCTATTTACTTTCGTACAAGCATATGAATACAGCCATGCAAAGTTTGCATTTGGTGATGGTATATATAGTTCAACATTTTTTATGGCAACAGGTTTTCACGGTTTTCATGTTTTAGTAGGTACAATATTTTTAATTGTAATATTATTTAGAGCGCTAGCTGGGCATTTTACACCAGATCACCATTTTGGATTTGAAGCAGCAGCTTGGTACTGGCATTTTGTTGATGTTGTATGGTTGTTTTTGTTCTTTTCTATTTATTGGTGGGGAGGTTAGATAACCTAATCTCTAATATATGAGAATAATAAGACATATTTTTTTATGTCCTGACTGTGAAAAAGATCAAGTATTTGAAGGAATAGTTAAATTAAAAGACAGTTGCAGTAGCTGTGGTATTGACTTTAATTCTAAAATTATAGGAGATGGTGCTTCTTGGATAACAACTGCATCTATATGCTTTTTTCTTGTACCGCTACTATTTTTTTTAGAAATAAAGTTCCAATTTGAACCAATGATATACGTAATTTTTATTTTTCCTTTAATAATATTATTCTCTATTTTTCTTTTAAAAATATCAAGATACATTCTTCTAAAAAAACATATAGAAATAAAATGAATAAAATTAAAATTTTTCCTTTACTTTTTTCTTTCTCAATAAGTTTTTTTATTCTTTGTATATTAGGTACATGGCAATTGAATAAAAATTATACAATTAAAAAAAAAAATTCTTTTTTTAATAAGGAAATAAACAAAAAATCAAACAATATAATAGACTTTTCTAAAAAAATATCAGATTTAACTTTTATCAATTTCGAAGGAGAAAGACAGTATGAGAAAACTGTTTTTCTAGAACCAAGGACTTATAACAATTTAATTGGATATCACGAAATTACAGTTTATAAAATTGATAAGCAGATGATTTTAGTTAATAAAGGATTTGTAAGAGAAAAAAAAATTATTAAAGAAAATAAAGTAAAAGAAAAAATAGAAGGTCTAATAATTAAGATACCAAAGCCTAAATTTTTTGAATTAAAAAACGATATTAAAAAAAACACATGGTACTCTTTAGATTTATTTGATTTAAGTAATTTTTTTAATTTGAAACTTGTATCTTATTTAGTATATGAACAGAAAAATGAGGAGGGTGTTTCAAGGATTTCTGTAACGCCTAATTTAGTTTCTAATGTAAATCATCTACAATATGCTTTTACTTGGTACTTCTTATGCGTTACATTATGTGTTATTTTTTTTATTTACTTTAATAAAAATCGTTATGAATAAATTCAGTGTTATATCAGTTATAAGAGTAATAGGATTTTTTTTATTATTCTCTATTTTTCTGCAAATTATTTTAGGTGCATGGGTTAGACTTACTGGTTCAGGAATGTCATGTCCTGACTGGCCACTATGTTATGGAATGTTATTTCCTACACCAGATAAAATTAGAGTATTAGATAATATTGAATATACTTATTTTCAGATATTTTTAGAGTGGATACACAGAGCAAATGCTGCTTTTATTATAGGTCCTATATGCGTAATGTTTTCTTTTCTTTTGATTTTTAAAAAAGAAATCAATAATAACTATAAAAAATACGCATATTTTCTTATATTATTCTTATTTATTCAAGGTGCTCTAGGTGGGGTAACTGTATTTAAATCAAATATTCCTTGGTCAGTAGCTATACATTTATTGTTTGCATTTTTACTTTATCTGACAGTTTTACTAATAATCTTAAATACATATGATATTAAATTTGAAAATAAAATTTATGTAAAAAAATATTTAAAAGTTAATACTTTAATTACTGGTTCACTAGTTTTATTAACTGCATGTGCTGGAGCTTTTACATCTAAGTACGGCGCATCATTGGCTTGTAGTAATTGGCCTAAATGCGAAGATAGTCTCCTACCTAACTTTAAAGACATGTTCCAAATAATACATTTTGCACATAGAGTAATGGCATTAAGTTTAGTTATTTTTTTATCAATTTTATTATTAAAATTAAAATTCTATATAAAAAACATGACGAATACTATTAAAACTATTGTAATGTTAATTTTGTTTATAATTTTATTACAAGTAGCTATTGGAGCATTGCTTATTTATTTTAGCGTTCCTATATGGATGGGAATATTCCATCAAGCTACTGGGCTAATTTTATTTACATTAATAACTATTCTTTATTTTCATATTAGAGTAAAACAATTTAGCTAAAATAATGAAATTTATAAGCACAAGGAATAATAAAGATAATGTTGACTTTAAAGATGTTACTTTAAAAGGATTAGCTTTAGATGGTGGCTTATATATTCCAGAAAAATGGCGAAAAATAAACCCAGATATATTTAATGAATTAAATTTTAAGGAAACAGTTTTTCAAACAGTTAAGATATTTTCAGGAAATAGCATATGCGAAGATTTGTTAAAAAATCTAATAGATAAAAGTTATAGTAATTTTTCTTCTGATGAAATAACTCCAATAAGAAAATTAGACAATAATAAATTTCTTTTAGAATTGTTTCATGGACCTACATTAGCTTTTAAAGATATAGCGTTACAACTATTAGGTAATTTATTTGATCACTTTTTAGAAAATAAATCGCAAAAACTTATAATTATAGGAGCTACCTCAGGTGATACTGGATCTGCGGCAATAGAAGCAATAAAAGAAAGCAAATATGCAAAAATATTTATTTTACATCCGCATAATAGGGTTTCTGAATTTCAAAGAAAGCAGATGACTACTGTTAATACTAATAATGTTTATAATTTAGCAATAAGAGGTAATTTTGATGATTGTCAAAATATTATTAAGAGATTGTTCAGAGATAATTCCCTTAATAATTTAAAATTAGGGTCTATAAATTCTATTAATTGGACTAGAATCATGACTCAAATTTCTTATTATATCTATGCTTTTTACAAAATTAAAAGAATGACTAATAAAAAAAATATTAGTTTTTCAGTTCCTACTGGTAACTTTGGAGATGTATATGCAGGTTATTTAGCGAAAAAAAGATTCAATATACCCATTACTAAATTAATAGTAGCTACAAATAAAAATAATATTCTAGATAGAGTTTTTAAAACAGGTATCTATAAAAGAGAAAAAGTGTATCAAACGATATCTCCTTCAATGGATATTCAAGTTGCTAGCAACTTTGAAAGGCTATTATATGATTTGTATCAATTAGATTCATCAAAAGTTAATATGCTTATGGAAAAATTTAAAAATGAAGGAAAAATCTCGATAGATAAATCGGCTATTATGTCAGCAAGAGAAGACTTTATTTCATTTTCCGTAAATGAAAAAGATACAGCAGAAACAATAAGAAGCGCGTATAAAAACTATAATATTGTAATAGACCCTCACTCAGCTATTGGATTAGCTTCTGCCAAATCATTTTTGGTAGATAAAAAAGATCATGCTGTGGTTACCCTAGCTACAGCTCATCCATTAAAATTTTCAGAGGCAGTAAGAGATGCTTTGAACTTTGAGCCATCTTTCCCATTAAAACAGAAAAAAATTTTTAATTTGAAAGAAAAATACGAAGTATTAGATAATTCTTATGAAGAAGTACGAGATTATATTAAAAATAAGTCTTAATAAATTGAAAGATATATTAATATGAAAAGATTAGTTATTGCTATACAAGCATTATTATCAAGAAAAAAACTCACTGGTAATAGAGTTTTTCTAAGACCTCCAAAAAGAAGAGATGCACTTAGATGGCAAAATTTACGCTTATCATCAAAAAAATTTTTAGTACCATGGGAACCAAAATGGGACTCTTCCTCAACATCAAGAAGAGCATATATGAGATACTTAAAAAATTCTAACTATTTGGCCAATATGGATAGAGCATATTCTTTTCTTATATTTCGAAAAGATGATAAAAACCTCTTAGGAGGAATAAATATAGGTAATATAAGGAGGGGAGTCGCCCAAAGTGCATCAATTGGCTATTGGATAGGCAAGCAATACACAAGACAAGGATATATGAAAGAGGCTTTGGATACATTAATCCCTTCTTTATTTATAGATCTCAGGTTAAACAGAATAGAAGCAGCTACTTTAGAAGAAAATATTGCAAGTAGAAATCTATTGATGAAAATAGGTTTTAAAAAAGAAGGTAAATTGAGAAAATATCTAAAAATAAATGATAAGTGGCAAGATCATATATTATATAGCCTTATAGAAAATGACTTAAACTAACTTTTTCAAGCTGAACCAGAATCAGGAGAGAAAGTTATATTGTTTAATTTTTTAGTTTTAATACCTACTTTAGACATTGCTAGTTCCCATTTATTTTCATTATTAGCAGAAAATAGTAAATCAATGTCTAACTCTGCTTCAATCCAAGAATTACTCTTAATTTCAGATACTAATTGATAACTATCCCATCCAGAATACCCAATTGTAAATATAGATTTTGATGGTCCATTTCCTATTAAAATATCTTGTAAAATTTTTTTATTACTAGAAAGAACTAAATTATTTTCAAGAAGATCTATTTTTTTAGAAGTTTTGTAATCATTTGTATGTATTATGAAACCTTTATCTAAAGCTACTGGCCCACCATAAAATATATTTGGTGTAGAGCCATTATCTATGTTTATTGTAGGTTCAATATCGTGAAATATTTTATCAAGTTTAATATTTAACGCAGGTTTATTTATTATAATTCCCATTGATCCTTCTTCGTTATCAGATAGTATATATATTATAGTGTTTTTGAATCTATAATCATTCATGTTAGGTGAAGCAATTAAAAATTTTCCAGAAAGTGAATTATATTTTTTTTTGTAATTTTTTAACATATTTTATTATAATTATAACATAAAAGCTGTCATAGATATGAAACTATTAATTTTATTACTTGCTTATATAATCTCTTTAGATGTTTTTTCAATAGAATCAAATGAATTTGAATATGAAAATAATAAAGTTAAACTCCTATTGGTAGAAAAAAAAAATAATAAATTAAATTTAGGACTAGAATTCAACCTTAATAAAGACTGGAAAATTTATTGGAAATATCCTGGAGATGCCGGTTCTCCACCAAAAATATCAACTAAGGATAAAATTATTAACGATACAGTAGAAATAAATTGGCCTCTGCCTAAAGACTTATATGAAAAAAGTATAAGTTTAACTACTAGAATTTATGAAAATAACATAATTTTACCAATTTCAGCTGAGATAAATAATTTTGACTATGAAGTAAAAAATGAAATTAGTTTCTACTTAGATTTTCAAATCTGCAAGGATATTTGTATTCCTATTAATACAATATTAAAAATTAAT
>MDTB01167794.1_pt1 | contig 56075 bp, 38 predicted proteins | sample 811161 | NCBI WGS metagenome assembly MDTB01 (sample SAMN05326650, study PRJNA326480) | marine metagenome | isolation source: seawater | place: Mediterranean Sea | collected 2009 | reverse complement strand
TGTAAGGGCGGACTTGTTCCGCCTTTATGCTAAATAAAATGAACGCAGAGAAAGTATCTTCGAGAATAAGAACTGCGTTTTTTTTATGACCGACGCCATACAAAATACATTCTGTCGTTGGAGTCATTACGCATATCCAACATTTGTACATTAAAATATGATGCACAGTTGGTAATGAAATTTGCATCCCAATTATAAAAGTCAATCCATTCAGATTCTGGCGGTTCATGTTTCATGCCTGGATTTACTCTAAAGAACATTGTGCCACCTTCAGCACACAAACTTACTGCATGTTCAAGTTCAGCAAATATTTTATCTGTGGATCCAAAGTTGATTGATCCTAGCACAATTACTACGTCAAATTTTTTCTCAGATTTGTATTCAAGTATTGGCAGTTGTATATCTGCATTTTTATTATAAGGATCAACACCAATTAGATTATCGATCTGATTTTTAAATTCATTATAACCACAGCCTAAATCTAACACTGCTCTTGGCTGTAATTTGTTTATTTCATCTACAATTTTAAGTCCACTGTATTTGAATTGCTTTGTTTTAGGTTGCCATATATCACCAAAGTATTTGGCTAGAACCGCTTCATCAATTTTATCAGTTAATTCAGCAAGAGTGCCAGATGTATCCATTAGTGTTACATCAAATGTTGCTTGAATTAGTTGCCTTAGTTTAAAAGCATCACGCAACACTTGTGGTGAAGTTTTGATGACTCTCTCTAGTTCGTTTAAAATTTTTAAATTCATTTCATATTCTCCATTGCGTAATCTAAAAATTCTTCATGTGGTTTATATGAATTGATGTGAAAAGAATCGTCCATGTGTATATGTGATCTAACCCAAGTTAAAGATTGATCTAACCATTTAACATCCGATGCATAGTCAAAGTCAAAAAAGTTTTTTTTGCTCTTAGATGACATCCATTCATAAGTGCCTGCATGTAAATTGTATGCGTGAGTTTGAGGTTCTTGTTCTGTTGGATTACAGAAATCAAGAATACTTTTCTTTGCTTCCAAAGGATTAGGCGTCAAGCCTGTTGTTATAAAAGCACTGTAACTATCACATAACTTTTGCAATTTTTGTAATTGCAAAAATAATATTGACTTGAACCAATCAGTTGCAGTTTTATATTCCTTGTGTGGATACATAGAAAATTCGTCTTTGTTCATGCCTGGCATTGACATGGTAATAATAATTTTTATATCTGTGACTCCAAGACTTCTTAAAAAAATAAGATCCTTTTCGGTATCACTTATAATTTGTTCATTTCCTTTTCCCAGTTCGGCACTGTTTATAATAAAGTATTCTGGCAGGTTGTGTTGTAACACATGACGCCAATGACTCCATGCCATATGACTTGGTCCATTTACATACAAAATTTTTTTTGGTTCATAATCTTTATAGTTGCTATCCCAACTAAAGGGAAAGCCGTCTTTGTCCATAAGAATTTTATATAAAGGGCCTGGTTTTCGGCTCACAGTAAAATTTTTAGATAATTTTGACATCGTTTGCGTAGGATGTGTATCCATTTTCTTTAACCACTGTCAACACATTGTTGACCCTGCTTTGTAATTCATCTTTATGTGATATCAAGAATATATTTTTCTTACGTTCTCTGGCCATGTTTTTCAGAATACTTATGGCGTTTTCAACACCATTTGCATCTAATCCATTGTCTATCAATTCATCAATAAACAGTAGATTAATTGTGTGATACAAGTTTTCCCAAACATCTCTGAAAGTCCAACTCAACCCAAGTATCAATCTGTTGCGTTCACCTCTAGACAAATTATCAAAATCAAGTTCTCGACCAAGTTCAGTAATTTCGACAGTTAAATCATTTTGGAACACAACCTGATGCGGTAGCCCCATTGACAACAAATATTGTTGTAGACGTTGATTCAAGAACTGCAAGTTCTGATCAATAATACGTTTACGCACAAATGAGTCTTTGGATGTCAACAGTTTGTACAAAAAGTCTTGATGTTCTTGCAGTTTCTGAAATCTGTTGATTTGTGTATAGTTAATGTCTTGCAATCCAGTTTTTTCAAGTTCTTCGATCTGTTCAGTGTATGGGTCTTGTTCGTTCGCCTTTTCGTCTAGTTCTTTACGTAGTCTAGATAAATGACTTTTGTGATTGTACGCCTCTTCCGCATCATCATAATGTGTGTTTGGTTTGATGTTTTCTTCACCAATTGTTTTGATATCAGTCACAATGCTGGATAATTCTGTTTGCAAATCATCGATGTTGGTTTGTATTTCCTGTTTTTGTGTGTTTGAGTCTTCTAGCAAGTGTTGATGTTTTTCATCACCTATGGCTTGATCGCAGGTTGGACATATTGGTTGCTCCATTGTTTTAAGTGATGCTGTGATCTTATCAATCTGCTTTTGTGCAGATGATATTGACATTTCATTTTTTGCTTTGTTGTTTTCCAGTGTGCGTCTTGTTTGATGATTCTTGTTCCATTCATCTAGTCGTTTGTGATTTGCAATTTCTTCATCAATATCAACCTGTTCCATCACTGATATCTTGTCATGCAGTTCTACCACACGTCCATCACGTTGATCACGCCACATCTTTTGCCTACGTCTTGTGCTGTCTATTGTTTCTTGTATCTTTTGATTGCTTTGTTTAATTGCATCAATTTTGTATTCTTCACTTTTTATTTCATCACGTGTGGCTCTTTGCAGTTCTTTCAATGCTTCTGACTTTTCTGACAAAAGAGTTATGCCAAGCAACTGTTCAATCACTTCACGCTGATCATTTGGCTTCATAGCAAGGAACGGTTCTGTGTATGTGTTCAATGCCAGTATGTGTTTGAACATTATAGGCGACATGCCAATCAATTTGGTTATATCTTCTTGTGTAAGTCTTGAATCTCCTTGTGCTTCATCAGTAATGTCCTGTTCTTCGTTGTCAACATAGTATTTTAAAATGTTTGGCTTCCGCCCACGCTCAATTTTATATGGGACACCATCTTTTTCAAATTCAACTGTAACCAACATTGATTTGTTGTTTGTCTTGTTTATGAGATTGTCTTTTCTTATTTTGGTAAGTGCTTCACCATACAATGCATATGACAGTGCATTTACAATAGTTGTCTTGCCTGTGCCATTTCTTGCACCAACATCATCACCACCTAGGTCCAAGTTTTGTCCTAACACCAATGTCAGTTGGCTTTTGTTAAATTGCACTGCTTGGGTTTGGTTACCCACGCTCATAAAATTTTTTACTGTGATTGCATTTACATTAATCATAGATCTTGATAAATTTTTCTCAACAGTTCTTTATCAAATGAATCAGATTCGATTGTGGCTAATTGATTCAACACAATGTTGTCTACTGACTCGAACTGTACTTCAACTCCTTCGTTGTTATCTTCTGTTAAACTTTTTGGATCTTGCATGATAGATAGTTCACGCAAATTGTATTTGTTGATGAATTCTTCTTTAACATAATTAAGTTCTTCATACGTAACTTCAACATCAAGCATTACTCTTACATGCATTTCTGGCTTCAGAATATTGTCAGTATTGTTTAGCAGTTCACTAAACTTAACCACTTTGTATGTTGGTCCATCCATCCAGTTAATATACTGTGGATCATTACCATATTCTAACATCATCATGCCTCGTTGAAAATCGTCGGCATCTGCGTAATTGTGTGCAAAAGGTGATCCAATGTAATGAATATTCCCTGCTATTTGTCTTTTGTGGAAATGTCCTGTAAACACCTGGCCATGGCCATCAAAATGTTCACGTTGTATTTCTGATGTGTCTGGCATTCTTACCATGGCGTTCATCAAGAAGTTTGGAAGTTCAAAGTGCCCAAACGTATAGTCGGTGTTCATATCGCGAATGTTTTTCCATTCTTCACCAACCAGCCAGGGGATAAATGCGACATTATTGATGACTTGAGGGTGAGATATAATCTTTATACGTTCGATATTCCTTGCAAACGCCATGGAACTGACTTCTCTAGTTTCTTTGTAGTACAAATCGTGGTTGCCTAATAAGAAATAAGTGAAGTCAAAGTTTTTAGATAACTTTTCCAAATTATCTAAAGAATAGGAAAGCGTATCAACATTGATGGCCGCACGTTGATGGTGCCAATCACCTAAAAATATACAAGTTTCACAGTCATTGTCTTTGGCTTGGCCAATAAACCAATCGACAAACTTATCTGCATCTTGATTGAACTGTTTTGAATTACTTTTGTTTCCAAAATGTATGTCTCCAAAACAGGCCGCCTTTTTAAATAATTGTGTCAATGTCGCTTTCCTGTTTACAAGTATAATGCAAAACTAAGGATAAAGTCAATCTATTTTTTTGGTGTGTATGGTGTATTGGTTAAGTCTTGATTCTGTCTAGTAGAAGATGGTTTCATCTGTGCTAACTCAAGCAAGTCATCTCTGATATTTTGATTTTTCTTTTCAATGTTTAATATTCTTGTAAATGAATTTGTTATAGCCGCAGTATAATATGCAAATGGATTGTCTGATTTTGATTCATCAAACTGCAAACCAATTTGTGAAAGTTGTAATAATGCTTGTGATTGCATTTCATCATTTGCTGTGTAACCTCTCCAGTTTGCTCTAGTGGCATACCGTTTACAAAGTTTTAGAAACATCCTTGCCAGTTCGCTTGTCATTTTGCCTTGTGGATGTTCAAGTGGTTCAATGAATTTTCCGTTACTCATAGACCCAACCCAATGTGATTTGCCAACACATTTTACTTTATTAGAAGCATCAAATTTATAATGTTGGAAAGGTGGAAAGTTTACTTTAACTCTGTGATCTGCTTCTGTTTTTGGTTTACGCTTACGTCCTGGTTCTAAAGGTATGTGATCGTATGTCATTACACGAAAAATAAGATCAGTCTTGTTAATTTTTTGCCACTTGACTTCAAATTCTGCCTGTTTAACTTTTTTGTTTACTAACTTTGCGGCTTCGTATGCTTCTTTTTGCATTTTTGATGCTCTATTACGTTTTGCCTGGGCAACTGTTCGTATGTTAATTTTATCTAATGATGGAACTATAATATCATATTTGTCGTAGTCTTCTCTCACAAAAGAACAATAAGAGTTTTTTGACTTGTGAATCTGTTTCAGTATGTCTTTGTTGTTTAGATAATTTACTGGCATGTACTAATAAGTGTATGGTATTTATTGTTATTTTGCAACCATTTAATCAATAATATACGCACATTTTAATTACAATAAATATACTGCATGGCAAATTTTATTAAAAACGCAGTAGCAGGTGTTAGTCAAAAGATTCCTTTTGGGAATAAAAGTTCAGCAAGACTAAGTCTTGCAAACTTACCTTTAGGTGGCATACTAGGCAACACAGGCCGAGTACCAATGCAACCATCAGTATTGACTGGAGACTCAGCGGCAGAAAAAGATTGGCGTGTAAAATTAAGTTTGCCACCAGCGGCATCAGGCTTTTACAGAGACTCACCTGTAATGGCTCCACTGGCCGCTACAGATGGATTGACTTTTCCTGTAACACCTACAATTATATTACAACAAAGTGCAAATTATGTTCCACAAGAAGTAGTTCACGCAAATTATCCATATTATGCATATAACAATAGTAGAGTTGATGCTATGAGTATAATTGGTAATTTTCCTGTGCAAACATCTAATGAAGGGAAATATTGGATTGCCGCTTTACACTTTCTTAGATCAGTTTCAAAAATGTTTTATGGACCAGGAGAATCTCAAGGAAATCCACCACAAATTTTAAGACTCAATGGATATGGGGAACACATTTTTAAAGACGTACCAGTCATTGTAGAACAAGTTACCGTTGAATTAAGAGAATCAGTTGACTATATTAGTGTCACACACAAAAATTCCGGCGTTGATAGAAACGCAGGTGTTAGTGAAAGAATAAAACGTAGTGCCACAGGACCAGCAGGAATGACAATAGGTGAAACAGTTTCATCTGGAGTCGCTGGCGGAGGTTCAGTTACTAGGGTTCCGACAGATTCTGTGTTCACAGTTTTAGTTCAGCCAGTATATTCACGTAAAAAAATTAAAGATAAATTTAATTTAAAAGACTTTTCAAATGGCACATTGGCTAAGGATGGATTTATTTAATGGCAAAATATGCGGCAACATCACCGTATGCAAATACTCCACAAGGTAGCGGATATCTTGATGTCTATTCACCAAGAAAGTTTCAATATAACAATGATGACATTGAATACAAAATAGACAGATTCTATAGTCTGAGACCAGATCTATTAGCACATGATTTGTACGGTGATTCAAAATTATGGTGGGTGTTTACTGTGCGTAATCCGGATGTGTTAAAGGATCCATTAAATGATTTTACTGAAGGCACCGTCATTAGGATTCCAAGACAAGACGACATTGAAGCCGGCATAGGAGCATAACATGCCTTTTCTTGCGGCAGCCCCAGTAGTATATTGGGTAGGTGGAGTGGCATTTGGATCATTGGCAGCCGCGTATGCTTACATTAAAGGAGATGAACTTAAAGACAGTTTGGTTGATGGCATTGATTACGTTACAGGCACAGAGCAAGAATTAACCACACTTGAAGAATTAGGACTAGGCAACAATACTGTAAGTGTAGACAAAGAATACAAAACTTACGAATTTGCATACCCTAATAAAGATAAAACACTAACTGATATCAAAGCACAAAAGAATGCATTTACAAATATCGACAACCAACGCAGTACATTTGTTGGCGAAAACGTTATTCCTATTGATCAAAGAATAGTAAAACTTGACACTGCAGATTTTGAAGCGCCAGCAGTAAAGTCGCAACTTAACGATCTTGTTGTTTTAGAAAAACAAAAGAAGACAATGATTCAAACTAAAGAATGGGATAAATTACCCGTGTCAACAAAAGATGTGTACAACAATCAAATACAAGTAAAAGAAAAAAATATTGCTAATTCAATAAAACAAGTCAACACACCGCAAATAGTTACAGGATCAAACACACAAATTAAAGACTCACCAGCATTCACTCAGGCAACATATCCTAGTCTAACGCAAAAAGAAACAGTTGCTATTGAACAAAAAGTTCCAGTTAGTGCTCCAAATGTTAGAGAAAGTAAAATATCTAATCAACTAGCAGGATCAAAAACAGTTACCATGGCTGATGTAAAGTCAGTTGCTGTTTCTGATACAGTGCCAATGTCACCTAATTATTACAACAGAGGTCCTGTTGGAATGGGTAATCCAGTCAACATTACAACCACTGACAACAAAGATGTTGCAATAGGTGTTGAAGGAGAGTCTGATGCAGTAGAGGGTACTAAAGTGGCACAGGGTAATCGTGGTAAGCGTAAAACAGTTGTTAGCACAAGGAACATAGGAGAAAATGTACTTTATGGACTTGAGCCATCAACATATGAGTTTAGTTTATCTGTATTAACAAAATCGCAATATGCAACTGGTAACTTCAAGGCATTCTCTAATAGCCGCATAGTAATGAAATCAAGTGGACTGCCAAAAACCGGTCTAGCACCTGGAACACAATTAAACTATCACATACAAAACATGACGTTGAACAGTGTTATCGGACTGAATTCTATGACCACTACATCAAACGTTCACACTTTAAAATTCCAAGTGTTTGAACCCTTTGGCGCCTCTTTGTTAGATGATTTGCATGATGCGGCAGTTGACGCTGGGTATGGAAATTACATTAATGCAATATATTTGTTAAAACTTAAATTTTTTGGACCAGATGATAATGGGCGACCTACAGATGCAGGTGTTGAAAAATATTTTCCTATTAACATAGTCCAATGTGATTTTAATGTTACGGGTGGCGGTACTGAATATAATTTTGAAGCAGTGTCTTATAATATGCTCACCTTAGAAGACAACCGTGCTAAAATATCACAGCCTATCAACCTCAAAGGATCGACTGTAGGAGAATTATTGTTTGGGTTACAAGATCAATTAAATGAACAGAGAAAAATATTAACAAACAATGAAGGCTATGATATTAAAATTGCAGGAAGACCATTTAACTATGGATCAACACCAGGACAGGTGGATACTGAAGTTGAAGGTTATACTGTTGGCACATATGATGCCAATCGAGAAAGATTACCTTTTTCAGATATATTGCTTACCGGAGATGGCACCGAAAGTAAATTAGCAGTGGATTTGTTTAAGTCGACAATGAACCACGATGCGTTTTCATCCGCTGTAAGTAAGGTAAGTTTTGAATTAAATGAAGAAGGCAAATTGATTAAGGAGGAACTTAGGGCCAAAGGCGCAGGACAAATAAAATTTAATGATCAATATGCTACAAGAATATACACATACAACACAGGCACTCCTGTATTGAATATTATACAGGGAATAATTGATTCTAGTGATTACATTATGCGCCAATTTAAAACTGAAGACACTATGAACATTGATGTAAATGCTTATGGTGAAGTGCCATGGTACAAAATAGATTACAAGTGGATTGAAGCAAACAATAGCACAACACCTAACAAGTTTATTGTGCGTCCGTATTGGGTAGATCAATATGTTGCTTTACCGGATACAGATCCAACTGTAAAACTTAATGTAAAAGAAGTTGCCCGTGTGTATGATTACATCTACACAGGAAAAAACAAAGACATATTGAATTTTGATTTGCAATATAATTTTGCTTTTTATTATCCTGTTAGTCAAGAACCAGATAAATCACCTGGCGGTACCAACAACAAAATTAGTCAAAGTCAAGTTATTACAAAAAAATATGGTATGGGAGGCAGTGAAGAAGAAGATAAAGCAGAAGACAAAGGGCTTGCTGTCATTGAAAGTAAATTTAGTGATGTTGATGGAGAGGCCGAATACCAAGGAGGAGAACGTGGAGATGTTGCAGGATACAAAACAGCATCAATCATAAAAAAACAACTTTCGAATCCAGAGGCGGACTTAATCAACTTATCAATGGATATCCTTGGTGATCCGTTTTATCTGGCACAAGAAGATTTTAATCCAAATATATTGCCACGCAGTGAAGTTAACAGTTATGAACTTAACGATGGATCCATAGACACCAACAATGGGCAGGTGTATATAAAAATTAATTTTAAAACACCAGTTGACTTTGATGATCAAAGTGGATTGTATGAAGGACTGCAAGGCACTGGAAAATACGACACATCATTTTTTGGTGGATTTTATAGGGTTATGACAATAGTAAGCAGTTTTGAACAAGGAAGATTTACACAACAATTAGAACTGGTGCGTTGTCGACATCAACAATTAGAACAGTCAAGAATAGATAAAGGCCAAACAGGAACCTCTATAGGGCCAGCAGGGTCGGGAGTAATACCAACTTCAAGCGGGGAGTTTAGCACCAACAGTCAGATTAGAAAAGAAGATCAAGTCGAAGCCAACATATACGATGGATTATATCAAGACAGGATTGTAAGAGGGTTAGGTCAAAAAGCGAGTGCTACAGATCCTGGCAATGTGAATTTGGCTTCAAATAGTTCTGGTAGTTCAACTCAAAAGGCTAGATACAGTAACAGAACAAACAGTATACTTGCATCTAACAATGACAGAACACACTCCCAAAACATAGGACCGCATCGTGGCTAGAGATAAATTTAATCCAAATCCAACTAGAGACTTTATTACAAGTGGTAATCGTGTGCCAAGTCATGCATTGTATATTGCAAAAGTTAAAAGCACTGCTGACCAAGACCGTATGGGCAAATTAAGAGTTTTTGTAAATGCATTTGGAGGACAAGAAGCAAATCCTGATACATGGATTACAGTAAGATATCTTACACCATTTTATGGAGTGACACCTGGCAGTTTAGCAGTTCCAGGAAGTAAGGATTGGAAAGATACACAAAAATCATATGGAATGTGGATGCCTCCACCAGATATAGACACGCAATGTGCTGTAATGTTTGAAGAAGGAGATCTTAGCAAAGGCTATGTGATTGGCTACCCAATGGATCTTTACATGAACAACATGATACCTGGCAATCCATCACAAAGACTAAAAGCAGTTGATGAAAACAGTAGTGATTATGATCCTGAACTAATACAACAAAAAATTGCAAGGACTCCTGTTACTGAATACAACAAAGCAGAATCAGTACGTACCACACCAGATGATACAAGGAAGCCTGTGCATCCTTTTGTTGATAAATTAATAGAACAAGGTTTAGCAAATGATGACGTAAGAGGAAACACGTCATCTAGTGCAAGAAGAGAGTCACCATCTCAAGTATTTGGAATATCTACCCCAGGACCTGTTGATTACGAAGGACAATTTTCAAATAATCCTAACATAGGAAATTTCCATGGCGCTATTCAAGATGCAGACGGCAGAGTCATTAAAAGGGCCAATTCAAGAAAAGGTGGACACACATTTGTTATGGACGATGGCACACCACAGGAAAATGTCAATAACAAATTACGAGGTGAAACATCTAATGAACTTATAAGACTGAGAACAAGAACTGGTCATCAAATTGTAATGCATGATACCGAGGGGTTAATTTACATTGGAACAGCAAATGGCAACGCATGGATGGAGTTTACCAAAGATGGAAAGATAGATGTGTATGCTGGTGATTCTGTAAGTGTGCATACTAAAAATGATTTTAACTTCAAGGCAGATAGAGATGTAAACATTGAAGCAGGCAGAAACATAAACATGAAAGCAGATGGCACTGTACCAGAAGATAGCAATTCATATCATGATGGCAAATTAGATGAAGTAAACACAGGAGCAATAAGACTTGAGTCTGCTGGCAAAATAGAAATAAAAGCCAACGCTGAAGGAAGAATAGAAGTTAATGAAGATTTCAAAATTGAGTCATTGCGTGGCAACATTGACATCCGTGCATCACAACTTGGATCTCCTGGGCCTGCAGGACAAGTTATACCAAGGAAAGATGTAAGAATACATGCTACTGGTGATATAAATGTATTGGCAGGAGATGCAAATAATACAGGCGACAGCAGAGAGAGTAATATCAATTTACAAACATTAGATAACATGAATATAAAAACAGCCGCCAAATTTAATTTGGATAGTGTTGGAGACACAAGTTTAAAAAGCACTGCAAAACTGCAAGTTTCAAATGCAGGCACAGATATCGACGGAGGCACAATTAATTTAAACTCTGGCACTGCATCTGTTACTACAGCAGAAGAATCTGCAACTGCGGAACAGGCAACAATTAAATCACTGCTTGTCCATAAAGTACCAGACACAGATACTCAATATGCATTTCCATATAGAACTGACTCAAGATCAGTCACTGCTTCCGGAAACAATCTGCAAGTATCTTCTATTATGAAGAGAGTACCTGTACACGAGGAATGGTCATTACATGAAAACAAAGTCAATACACTTGCAGGACCCGATAGAACAGATAGAGAGTATCTTGAACCGTTAAAAAACGCAAGAGCACCAAATGATTTAAGTAGAAGAACAGTAGCAACAAGGCTAGTAAGAGGAGAAACTGAACAAACTGGTGGACCAGCAGGTTCGGGAATAACAACGTAAATACATTATGCCAGGAATAACAAAAATTGGAGTAAGCAATGTTGCAGGAGGTACTTTAGCAAATGGACAAGTATCAAATGTAAAGATAAATGGAGCATCTGTTAATGTGAAAGGAGATGGCCCGCATGTTGCTCATGGTATAGGGATACATGCCACACCTTTCAGCACTGTCGGAAGTTCTAGTAGTGTCAAGGCAGGAGGTAAATTTGTTATAAGAGAAGGAGATGCGGCAAACTGTGGCGATACACACGCAGGTGGTTCATCAGATGTAAACGCAGGATAATATGGCAAAAGTAAAATTAACAAAGACTACAACTTCAGATCCATTAGCACAACCACGTGCGATTAAAAGTTACGTAGGATTCTCAACAGTAAATCGTGACTTTGATTCAAATACCCTGTATGATTATGAACTTGCAAGAACTGATCTTCTTAATGCGTTTTACATTAAAAAAGGTGAAAAGTTAGAACTGCCAGACTACGGAACTATTGTATATGATTTAATTTTTGAACCATTTTCAGCAGAGACTAGCAAATTAATAGAGGAAGATGTAATTGAAATTGTTAATAGAGACCCTAGATGGAGGCTTGACACACTACAAATACAGCAACAAGAATACGGACTAAACATAGCACTTGAGATAACATATATTCCATATAACATAGCGGAATCACTAACATTAGGCTTTAATCAAGAAAGCGGACTAGAAGTTACTTCAAATCCAATAAGTGGTGGTCAATCGCAGGCTGTTGCGAGTTCGGGTACAAGCGGATACTAATAAGTACGCACATAATTGTTTAAAATAAATACACACATAACATGGCCACAACAGATAGACAAAACAGTTTACTAGTCTCACAAGACTGGCAAAAGATATACAGATCTTTTCAGCAAAGTGATTTTGCCTCATATGATTTTGATACATTACGCAGAACAATGATACAGTATCTGCAAAATAACTATCCTGAAGATTTTAATGATTACATTGAATCCTCTGAATATATTGCACTGATAGATTTAATAGCCTATTTAGGACAAAATTTATCATTTAGGACTGATCTTAATGCAAGAGAAAACTTTATTGACACAGCAGAAAGAAGAGATTCAATTTTAAGATTAGCAAGGCTTTTAAGTTATGTGCCAAAACGTAACCAACCAGCAAGTGGACTAATAAAAATTACAAGCATAAGCACAACTGAAGCAGTAACAGATTCATCAGGTGCTGACTTATCTAACACAGTAATCAATTGGAATGATCCAACTAATTCGAACTTCTTAGAACAGTTTATTGCAGTTCTTAATGCATCACTTAGTGGCACACAAAAGTTTGGATCACCTGCAATCAAAGACACTATAGGAGGAGTAACTACTCACCAATATAAATTTGCAACATCAAACAATGATGTGCCAATTTTAAAATTTACACGAAACGTTAATACACAACCAATGCCTTTTGAACTTGTAAGTGCAACCTTTAGAAATCAAGATTACATTTATGAAGAATCTCCAATACCAGGAAACAGATTAGGATTTTTATACAGAGCAGATGGCAAAGGTAATGCATCTGAAAATACAGGTTTCTTCATGTTGTTTAAACAAGGTGACTTAGGATTTTCAGAGTTTACAGTTACAAATCCATCGCCAAACACAGTTGTTTCGATTGACAAAAGTAATGTAAACAATTCAGATGTATGGTTGTATGACTTAAATGAAAATGGTGCTATTGAGAACGCATGGACTAAAGTTCCTGCAATTACAGGTAATAATGCAATTTACAATTCACTATCAGAATCTATAAGAAAAATTTTCAGTGTTAACACAAGGGCAAACGATTCTGTTGATTTAGTTTTTGCAGATGGTGTGTTTGGAGAAAATCCAAACGGATTATTTAGAGCATATTACAGAAGTTCTATCAATCAAACGTACACAATTAGACCAAGAGATATGCGTGGAGTAACTGCTTCTGTTGATTATAGAAATGCAAAAGGTCAACTTAACACATTAACAATTACAATGGATCTACAAACAACTGTTGATAATGCAGTAGCAACTGAGTCCAATTTAGACATAAAGACAAAGGCTCCTCAAGCATACTACACAAACAACAGAATGACTACTGCGGAAGACTATCAGATTGTGCCTTTAACACAGTTTCAAGGCATTGCAAAAACAAAAGCAGTAAACAGAACTGCATCAGGTATATCTAGATATTATGACTTAATCGATCCTACCGGAGCATATTCTTCAACAAATATATTTGCGGATGAAGGACTAGTGTATAGAGAAGTAGTTGAACCAACAACAACTTTTTCATATCAATCATCAAGCGAAATACAAACCATTGTTGCTAACACAATTAATCCTTTACTAAAGTCTGTTGGGGTAAGAGATTTTTTCTATGATGCGTTCCCTAGACAAAACACTGGTAGCAATTACACATGGAATCTAAGCACAGAAGAAACAAACACTTACACAGGATATTTTAAAGAAACAGGTCCACTTTCCGTTGGAGATTTTACAACTACTAATCTAAAATACATTAAGCCAGGTGCATTAATAAAATTTGAGCCACCGGCTGGTTCACACTTTATGGCTAACGGTACTGTAATGACAGGTGCAGTAGGACATACGGGATCACAAGCAGTAATTTGGACTAAAGTAATCTCAGTGCAACAAGATGGAGCCAATTATGGCACAGGTAATTTTACAGATGGTACAGGTCCAATTACATTGTCAGACAAAGTGCCGTCCACTGCTATTATAAAAGAGATTATTCCAGCATTTGGAACAAATCTGACTGTTGATGTTGAGAGCAACATAATACTTGCAATTAAGAACTATCAAAACTTTGGATTAAGTTTTGACATTGATACTAATAAATGGAAATTTATTTCAGAAACTAACCTCAAAGTAGATTCATCTTTTGATTTAGGATTTCAAGGAAACACTTCAGATGCAAATAGAGATGGTAGTTGGTTGTTACAATTCACTGCAACCAACAAGGTTTACTCTGTAAAGACTAGGACGACCAATTATGTGTTTAGATCAGCATCAAAAAATAGATTTTTCTACGATGAAGATCAAAAGATTTTTGACGCAACAACAGGAAAAGTTGTAAGAGATCAAATCAAAGTTTTAAAATTTAACACAATGCCTGATAGCACAGTACAACTATCTGAGGATTATTCATTCGCAATCGTAGGAAACAGAGTGCTATCTACAGGGTTCAACGATACAAGAGAAGTTGCTGTTTCATTTAATGATTCAGATGATGATGGTGTAGTTGATAATCCGGATTTATTTTCAAGTGTTGTTAATCCAACAAAAAATGCTTCTTCTAAATATGTTTACTTTAAAAAAGATACAGCAAAAGCATCTGACTATTATGATGTTGTGCCAAGTACTGACTTTGTTTTGTCTGCAGGTGGTAGTGGTGTTGATTTATCGCAATACAGCGATGGGCAATTATTTCACTTTTACAATGCAGGAACAATACAACAATATGATTCAACTAAAGGGGCTTTGGTTGATGTATCAGACACATATAAAGCAGACCTTGGCAGAGACAATTTAAATTACAATTATGAACATGCCGCAAGATATGATAGACGTATTGACCCATCTGTAAGCAATTTAATTGATCTACACATTTTAACAACTGCGTATGACACTGAATTCAGGCAATGGATTTTTAATGGACAGGTAGGCAATGCACCTGCATCGCCAACTACAGCCGCACTAAGAACAGCATACGATCCAACGTTAAGCACATACAAGAATGTTTCGGACGAGATTGTTTACAGACCTGTAAAATACAAGTTATTATTTGGGCCGAATGCAGATAACACATTACAAGCAACTTTCAAAGTTGTTAAAAATTCGGCACTGACAATCACTGACAACGACATAAAAACTTCGGTAATCAATGCAATAAACAATTACTTTGCATTGGAAAATTGGACATTTGGTGATTCATTTTTTTACACTGAATTATCAACATATATTCATAATTCACTTGCTCCAAAAATAAGTTCAATTGTAGTTGTTCCTAATAAACAAGATACTACATTTGGATCATTATTCCAAATTGAATCTAATTCAGATGAAATATTTGTTAGTGGTGCAACGGTAGATGATGTTGAAATTATTCCAAGCATATCACAAGGCAACATTAAAGCAAGTGGCAATATAGTTACTTCGTCAACAACTTCATCAGATGTGGTATCAGCAACTACAGGAGGTAGCACATCTAGTACAACAACATCTACAACTACAAGTTCATATAGTTCATCAGGATCCAGTTCTTCAAGTTCTTCAAGTTCTTCTAGTTCTTCAAGTTCCGGCGGGTATTAATAAATGGCAACGGTTTCTAGAACAACCACTACGCTGTTACCTGAAGTTTTTCAAACTGAACGAAATAGAAAATTTTTAAATGCAACATTAGATCAGTGGACACAAAAAGGTGAACTGGAAAAAATTAGTGGCTATATTGGTAGCAAAAAAGGCCCAAGTTTTAAAACAAGTGAAAATTACTTAGATGAGATCAATTCTGATAGAACAAACTATCAATTGGAACCTAGTATAAATTATGTTAAAGATGATGGTACAGTTTCATATTATTCTTCTTACATTGATCTAGTAAATCAATTACAATTTTTAGGAGGAAATAAATCAAACCATGATAGACTGTTTTCTCAACAGTCACATTCATGGGCACCTCCGTTAGATATTGATCCATTAGTAAACTATAGGAATTATTATTGGGTACCACAAGGACCAAGCGTAGTTCCTGTCAACATCAGTGTGCCTGGTAGTGTTAGTACAATTAAGGTTACGAACAATGCGGCAGGTGCCTATAATTTTAGTGGCTATACAGGGGATAATCCTAATCTTACTTTATATAGAGGCAACACATATAAGTTTGAAGTAGATGCTAAAGGACATCCTTTTTATATAAAGACAGAAAAAATAATTGGCTCAGAAAAGCAATACGATGCAGACCATGTATCTGACAATGGTGCTGACCAGGGCACAGTTACATTTACAGTTCCAAAAAATGATGTAAGCAGTGATCTTCCAGATATTTTATTTTATGCGTGTGGACGACACGGTTCGATGCAAGGTAATATTATTATTGAAGACTTAGAAGATGGATTCACTACAGTTGATATCACTACAGAAATTTTGGGTAAAAAGGAATATACCACGTCAGAAAGTGTTGTGTTTGAAAACGGCCTTAAAATAAAATTTGCAGGAACAATACCTGCGGCCTACAAAAACAAAGAATATTATGTAGAAGGTGCGGGTAATGAAATAGTATTAGTAGACACAGCAAGATTGGTTGTGCCTGAAAAGTTTAGTTCAGAATCTGTGACAGTCGTGTTTGACCAAGACGGAACACAAAATTTTGATGAAGATCCATTTAATGCTGGCACCAATGTTCCAACTAGCAAAGACTACTTCACGATTAACCGGAATTCCAAAGACTTTAATGCTTGGTCAAGATCTAATAGATGGTTCCATGAATCGGTTCTTACAAACACTGCAACGTACAATGGACACACAGTAACACTTGACCTCAATCAAAGAGCAACTAGACCTATTGTCCAGTTTGAAGGCAACATACAACTATACAATTATGGAAACGTAGGACTAAGACCTGTAAGAGCGATTGAGACAGCAAACACGGATGCATTTTCATTTGTCAACGGAACACAAGGACATTTTATTGATGGGGTCGATCTTAAACAAGGTGATAGGGTAATATTCCAAAACGATAGTGATGCTACTGTAAAAAGCAACATATACACAGTAACATTTGTTAATGTAGACAGTACCAATGTTTTGTATCTTGATTTAGAACTTGATGAAGAACCAGTTGAAGGTAATACTGTTATTATTAGTAATGGAACAAATTCAAAAGGCAAACAATTTAGATATGATGGTACAAGTTGGGTGGAATGTCAACAAAAAACTAAAGTACAACAAGCCCCATTGTTTGATCTTTTTAATAGTTCAGGAGAAGCACTTACTGATGCAACAACATATCCTGCTAGTTCATTTTTAGGAAATACTTTGTTTGAGGTAGCACAATCTGACACAGGCACAAAAGACACAGAATATGGCATCAATATTAAGTATGAAAATTTTGGTACAGTAGCAGACATAGTCTTCAACAATACAATTAGTACTGAATCAGTAACATATTTAGATAACACAAACGCACAAAAAAACACAATAAACACAGCGTCTGCATATTACAAACAAAATAAAATAGATGTTGAAGTTGGTGTTGATAGCACAAACAACACCACTGTAAATTACGAACTTCGCAATGGTTGGACAAAACAAAACAATTTGTCCAAACAACGAGTAATTGATGTAATCGTTGTTAAAGATGAACTTAAAACATTTAAAATCAAAACCTATGACAACGTGGCCGATGTTACAGGATTAGAAATCGATGTTTTTGTTAACAATGTAAAGAAAACTTTAACAACTGATTACACAATAGAAACAAAAGATAAACACAAGTTTGTTAAATTTGTTACAAGTAGATCATTAGAAGATAAAATTGTTTTTGAAACCTACGCTCCGTTTTCAACAAAAAATGCAAACGGCTATTATGAAGTACCTGATAACTTAGAGAGAAATAGTTTGAATGCTTCAGTAACTAGTTTAACATTAGGGGAGATTAACAATCATGTATTAAGCATTACAGAAGACCTTCCTGGCTTCAGCGGAACACAGCCTGGCAATAATAACATGAAAGATCTAGTAAATGTAAAGTCATATGGTCGTAGGATTATGCAACATGCAGGCAGTATGCCTTTAGCAACTTATCTTCTCACACATCCTAATGCAAATTTTTACTCAGCAGTAAAATACGTAGGCAAAGAGTATTCCAAATTTAAACAAAACTTTATAAAACAAATTAGTCAAGTAGATGTTACACAAGATAGCCAAACAATATCAACTGAGATTCGAGACAGAGTAGATGAAATTGTTAAAAAAATATCAAACAATAAATCTGAAGACTTTGCTTTTTTCCACAGTGACATGATTGGATTTGGTGACAACTACACAAAATTATTATACACAGTAAATGACAATACAAATAAAACTTATGGATTAAGTGCCGTGTTTAACAAAGGTGAAGTCAGTGATAATGCAGTGTATGTGTGGGTAAACAATGTACAACAAGTTTGGAACAAAGATTACACATTTGACACTGAAAGTGCGACACTAACCTTTGATACTAATTTTACATTTACAATTGGAGACAAAATTGAAATACGTGAATATCCGGATACTGATGGCAGTCATATTCCGCCTACTCCTACCAAACTAGGATTGTATCCATCATATGAACCAAAAATTTATACAGATGATACCTATAGAACACAATTTAACGATTCAAGTTCAGTAAGTGTAATACAAGGACATGATGGTTCTATAATAAAATCTTATGGTGACATAAGAGATGATCTTGTGTTAGAACTTGAAAAAAGAATCTACAATAATATTAAAGTTACATATGATGAAAAAAATATACATGACATCAGTCAACGGCCTGGAGATTTTAGAACAAGTGCTTGGACCAAAACAGAATGGACTGAAATAGAAAATAGGTTATTTTTAGATTGGACAGGAGATAATCAAATTGATTATTCAACACACACATTTTATGATGCTGAAGATTCTTTTTCATGGAACTATTCAAAAGTAAAAAACAAAAAAACAGGTGATCCTCTAAAAGGGTTTTGGCGTGGGATATTTGTTGATCTTTTTGATACAGATCGTCCGCATACACACCCATGGGAAATGCTTGGGTTTTCATCAAAACCTACTTGGTGGGAAGGAAGGTACGGTGCGGCTCCTTACACAGCAGGCAACGACATACTTTGGAACGACCTGGAAAATGGACATATTCATGATGGCGATAGAAAAGGAACGTATGACAGATACACTAGAACAGGGTTAAGTTCCTATCTTCCTGTAGACTCTCAAGGTAACTTACTGTCACCAAATGATTTTATTGTTGATAGAATTGTTGCCAGCGAAGATGAACAACAGGCTAATTTTGTTGCTGGTGACTATGCACCCGCTGAAACTGCCTGGAGAAGATCATCTGATTATCCTTTTGCTGTACAGATTGTCAATGCACTAACGTCAACCGCAAGATATTTTGGCGTAATGTGGGACACTGCAAGAATATTCCAAAATCCAACAGGTCAATATGTTTACAATAGAACAGGTGTTGCTGTTACTCCAAAAGACTTTGTTTTTTATGGTGGTACATTTGTTGACTCCGCAGGTGAAACGCAAGAACATCATGCAACTGGATATCATCCTTTGATTATAGAATATCTACGTGGAAAAAATTTAGATATCAAATCAAACTTTACTGATCCAATTACAAATTTAAAAATAAACTTGTCTTACAAACTTGGAGGTTTTTCTGACAAGACAAACATCAAAGCCATTGCAGACGCGGTATCTCCTGGGTCCACTAGCAACAGTGTGTTTATTCCACAAGAGAATTATAAAATCTTTTTAAGTCAGAGCACACCACTACAAAGTTCAGCATATTCAGGTGTAATAATACAAAAGACACAGGACGGCTACAAGGTAATTGGATATGATCCATTAGTGAGATCCTTTAAAATTAATGCACCTATTAAGACACAAATTAGTGCAAACATATCAATTGGCCAAACTACAGAAGAATTTAGTGAATGGCAAATTGGTGGCTTTTACGTGGCTGGATCAATAATAAGAAATAACGGTAAGTTTTATAGAGTAAACATAACATTTACAGCAGGAAATACATTTGCTACAGATAGTTTATCTGAAATTGGCTTAACACTTCCATTGACTGGAGGTGTAAGTGTTGCTAAGTTTAATACATTCCACACAAATGTTACTACAGTACCATATGGCACAGAATATAGAACAAAACAAGAAGTCGCTAACTTTATACAGGGTTATGAACATTACCTTAAACAGCAAGGTTTTATTTTTGATGGATATTCAAGAGAATTAGATACAAATACTGATTGGACTTTGAGTACAAAAGAATTTTTATTCTGGTCAACACAAAATTGGGCAGTGGGAACTGTAATAGCATTATCTCCTGCATCTGAATCAATCACATATGAAAATAAAACAGGAGTGGTAGATACATTATTGAATCCATATGAAGGATATCTATTAACACAACAAGAAGGCATTGGTATACCATTACAGGACGTCAACATGAATAGGCAAGGTAACACCACTGTGTTAACAACCAGACCAGATCAAGATGGCATCTATTATGTAAAATTAAATGTCATACAAAAGGAACATGTAATTTTATTTGATAATGCTACCGTGTTTTCAGACGTAATATATGATCCTGCATTAGGATATAGACAGGAAAGATTAAAACTTACAGGCTTCAAAACTTCAGATTGGAATGGAGACTTATATGCTCCTGGATTTGTGTTTGATGAGGCAAAAATTGATACTTGGACTGCATATTCAGATTATAACCTTGGTGATGTTGTAAAATATCAAGCAAATTTTTATGTTGCAAATAAACGTCATGCAGGTACAGAAAAATTTGTTAACACAAATTGGACTCTTAAAACAGAGGCACCTACTAGCAAGTTATTACCAAACTTTGATTATCGTTCTGCTCAGTTTGAGGATTTCTATAATTTAGATACAGATAATTTTGATGAATCACAGCAAACTTTAGCAAGACACTTAATCGGATATCAGCCAAGACAATATTTAGAAGACTTAGGCATGGATGAAAATGCTCAATACAAATTTTACCAAGGATTTATTAGAGAAAAAGGAACAATAACATCAATAACAAAACTTCTAAATGCACAATTTAGATCAAGTGATACAAACAAATATAATGTATATGAAGAATGGGCATTCAGAACAGGTGCATATGGTGGACGAAGAACACAAGAAGATATAGAATTTGCCCTTGATGAAAAAGAGTTTGGAGAAAATCCAAAATTGGCAAAACTAATAGAAAGTGATGCACAGTTTAATAGTTTTGATCCAGCGTTACAAATCGCAAAATCAAATTTAAGGATTGAACCAACAAATTACAATGGAAGTCCATTTATAACTTATAACCATGATGCTAACAACGGATTAAATTCACATCTTAGTGTCTTTAAATTACCAAATGCTGGTCCTGTCAATCCTGAATATGTCACTGCAACAAAATTTGATATGGATGATTTGCTAACAGAAGTAAATCCTTCATTGTATTCAATTGGTGACACTATATGGATAGCAAGAAGTCAAGACAATCTGTGGAATCTTTACAGAATATCTGAAACTAATGTTAGAATTACAAGATTTGACAAGTTCGAAGGTGATGGTTCAACAGTATTAGGACAAGATCAAGTTAAAATTACAACTGACAAACCCCACAATCTTGCTAAAGACGAACTAATTTTAATTAGAGATGTTGATGCAAGAATAGATGGAATATATGAAGTGCCGCAAAGATCAGATATGGACAGTACAGTAAATGCTCCAAATGAATTTTCTATAAAGTTACTCAATAATTTACCAGAAGAAGATGGGTCAACAATGACAAAGTCAGGCAATCTTTTTAAATTAGTATCAGTCAAGGTATCAACTACAGCGGACATCAATACATCTGCTCCATTAAGAGGTTGGAGAAAAAATGATATTGTTACAGTCACAAACAATTATGAATCTGATTATACTAAACGTTGGGTAAATTATCAAAATACATTACCATACGGAGAAAAAATTAAACAATATGATAATAGGAGACAGCAGTTCAGTGAATATGGTCATAGCATTGCTTCTGACAGCACAGGCAAAAATGTTTTTGTAAGTTCGCCAGGCGATCAAGGTGGAAAAGTGCATTTAGAAACAAGATCGGATTTTGGAGACTTTACGCAGACATTTACTCTTCAACCATCACATGTTAGTAATGCATCAACAAACCTAACAGGTACTTTTGTATTTGTATTGGACAGTGTGTCAGTGACAGGCACTAACACAGACTTTGTTGCAGAACTATCTCCAGGAGATAGAATTATTACAGCAACAAGTCAAAAATACACAGTACAATCAATTGAAAGTTCGACTGCAATTACACTTGAAGAGACCGCAAGAGCAAGTGAAAGTTCAAGTGCAACTAAAAAGACCGAATTTGACCGTTTTGGACATGCTATAGCATTGTCACATGATACAGAAAATAGATTGGTTGTGTCGGCTCCTTTTGCAACAGGATTTGTAAAAGTTGTGACATTAGATGGTGGAGACTTTAGTTCTACGCTAGATTTCAAAGTTAACAACACAGTGCAAATATACAACGCGGCAAGTACTTTGGTTGGATCAGGCACAGTAAAAAGTTGGAATCCAATAACATATGTGTTAGCAATAGAAACAGACACAATACTTGCAGAAGATTATCAAGTAACAGGCACAAGTACAGACGGGTCTACTGAGATTATTGGCTTCGTGGCATCAGCAGAAATACTCATATCTGGTGAAGGTTATGCAGAAATTATTAACAAAGATGCATCTGGTGTATGGGCAACTATTCAAACTGTGACAGGCAACCCATCTGCTACAGACGAAAATTTTGGCCATTCAGTTGCAATATCTGGAGACGGCAATTATGCTATTTTTGGTGTGCCAGGGTCAAATTCAAACACAGGCAGAGTTGAAGTTTACAAATATAACAGTACAACTTCACAATATGACGCATATGCATCCATAACTGATTCAGAATTACTAACCGGAGACAAGTTTGGATGGAGTGTATCAACAGATAAGACAGGACAATTTGTGGCTATTGGTGCTCCTAATCATGCAATCCAAGGTACAGATTCCACAAGTTCAAATGGTGCAGTCTTTGTTTATGCTGATGATGGCAATGGGATATACGTCCAGGTTGCTAAATTACTGCCAACAACTAAACAAGCAGGTTTAGAGTTTGGTTACTCTGTTGCAATGAACACTGACGCTACAAACATAGTTGTTGGAGCACCAGGATATAACCCAACTGGAGCGCCTGAGACGGGAAGAGTGTTTTATTTTAAACAATCATCTGAAACTTTCACAGCAGATGGTTCAAGCACAACATACTCGTTAAGTTTTACACCATCGTCTGAAACTGAAATAGGATTGTACGAAACATCACCAGACAGCACAAACACATGGAGTACTGTAGGTGGTGCTCAAGCAGATGCAACAAACGAAACAGCAGATACAATCTTATACTCAGCAGATAATCTTGCAACTGGCAGAACATTTTCAGTAGATGGATCAACTGCAAGTATCACATTCTCACAAACACCAAAAATGAATACTGTGTTTAGAGTGTACAGATATCAACAACAGCAAACTATAGATTCTAATGCGGCAGATGAATACAATAGATTTGGGCAGACAATTGATATGAATCCAAGAACATCAGTGTTTGGCGTGTCAAGTAGAAACGCAACTGCAAACAAAATTATAACTTTTGATAAGTTCAAAGAAGATGGATCAACAGTTTTAGACGAGACCACTTTTGACTTTGATACAACTAAATTTATTGACCCAGAACTTGAAGCAGGCACAGTAAGAATATATGGACAGTATGGAAACAACTTTGCACTGGATCAACAGTTGTTTAGCAGTGTAGTAGATGAAGGTGATAGATTTGGGAAAGGTATTGCAGTAAATGATATTGGTGTTTTTGTAGGTGCACCGTTTGACGACACAAAAGCAATCAATAGTGGAGTAATGGTTGAATACAGCAAAGGCACAATAAATGCAAAAGGTTGGGAAATAATATCTGAACAGGTTGACTTGGTTGATCCAACTAAAATTGTACAAAACTATGCTTTCAATACAAACACAAATAAAACAGTTGGCTTTATAGACTGGATAGATCCAATTAAAGGCAAGTTGCCTGGGCCAGCAGACGCAGAATTAAAATATATTTCTAATCACGATCCTGCTGTGTATACAGACTTAACAATAACAGGAACTAGTGCAGAACAAATTGAAAGACAAATTTCAAATTCACCAGTTCCAAATGAAACTCGAGCATGGGGTAGGGAGCATGTTGGAGAACTTTGGTGGAATACATCAAGAGCAATCTATACCTGGTATGAACAAGGCACTGAAGAATACAGAAATTCAAACTGGGGAAAACTATTTCCTGGATCTTCCATTGATGTAATGGAATGGGTTGAGTTCGACCAACCACCAAGTGCATGGAATGATTTGTCAGGCACTGAAGAAGGAAATGCTTTAGGAGTATCTGGGACTACAATGAACGACAGATACTATTCAACTAAATCATTTTTTGATAATGAATCACAAGCATTTGTAACAAGATATTATTTCTGGGTAATTAATCCAGGAACAGTACCAAACAGACCAGCAAGGACAATAAGTGCTTTTGCAGTTGCACAATTAATTGAAGATCCACAAGGATTTGGATATTCGTACACTGCATTTATTAAAAATAATGCGATAAGTTATGCTAACATAGGTGGATTTTTAGATAATAATGATGTAGTACATCACATAGAATGGAAGACTATCGATAATGCATTACCAAAACATGATGAATGGTTAATTGTAAAACAAGGTGATGATCAGTCTAAGCCAAACAATATTTTAAGAAAAAAATTAATAAGTTCGTTAGTTGGTAGAGATGAAAACAATAATCAAGTACCAGACGACTCAATAAGTGCAACACAACGTTATGGTGTTGAAGATGGTCAATCAATGATTGTTGATAGAACAACTGTGTTGACTGCAGTGGTTGAAAATATTAATAATGTTTTAAAAAATTACAAGATTGCATCAACTAGAAGCCTTACTAATTTTGCACTTAAAGAAAGTGAACCAACTGCAGAATCAGGAACATGGGACATCAAAGTTGCAGACTACACTGAATTACTTTATCTTAATAAACAAAACACACCATCATTAGTTACTGGCACTATTGTTTTAGTTTCAGCAGATACTGAATCAAATGGGTATTGGGCATTATATCAATATCAGGCTGATAACAGTTGGCAGAGAACACAGGTACAATCATATGATACTACACAATATTGGACATACAAAGACTGGTATAAAACTGAATACAGTAAAGATACTATAGTGAACCATACTGTAGCAACAGAAGATTTATTATTGCCATCAGATAGTAATTTCGATATCGGTGATACTGTCAAAGTAGAAACATCATTTGATGGTAATTTTAGATTATTAATAAAGACTGACACAGCAGAATACGATGAAATTGGCTTAGGAAATGGAACGGTTGAAATAAAAGAAAATGCATATTCATATAAAGATAATGCTTTAGGTTATGATAGCGATACTTTTGATCAAAATAACTTTGATCAACAACCAATTATCGAATTAAGAAATATTTTTAATGGAGTAATTGATGACATTTATATTGACGACTTAGGATCTGAATGGAATAAACTTTGGTTTTTTGCAATAGAACAAATACTTGCAGAACAATTATATTTAGATTGGACAATAAAAACAAGTTTCTTAACTGTTGAGAATGATCTTAAAACTTTGTCAACTGATCCAACTTATAAGCCGGATCAACAAGATGCATTATTAAGTTACATTGACGAGGTAAAGCCTTTCCATACTAAAGTTAGACAATACAGAGTAAATTACGCTAAAACAGAAACCTTTGGATCAGATATGACTGACTTTGACAATGCCGCATATTGGGATAAAACAAATACAAAATATACAACGCCAGATGTCAATAATTCTGTTTTCGACACAAGATATACTTTAAATCCAAGCAAAATCTACAAAGACAACTACAAACTGGGAGTAAGCAGGATAATTGTTGCAGATGGTGGTGCTGACTATACTGAAAGTCCGTTGGTAACAATATCTGGAGGTGGAGGATCAGGTGCAACTGCAACTGCGTATGTGTCTAACGGATCAATAACAAAAGTTGTTGTTACAAATCAGGGGTCAGGATATACTACAACACCAACAGTAACTTTAACAGGTGGTGGCAGAGCAGACTCAACGGGGATTACAGCAAAAGTATATGCTGTGATAGATAACGATAAAATTAGACAGTTGAACACTACTTTGCAATTCAACAGACTAACAGGCACAAATATTTTAGATAACAATAGTATTGCAGAATGGAAAGCAGAAACAACTTACACTGGCGACAATATTAGATACGAAAACGAAATATTCAAAGTTATAAAACAATTTACTACAGGAAAATTATTTACTGATGCTGTAACTTTAGCAGATAGTACAACCACAACTGACATAACTGAATACTTACAAGAATGGTCGGCTGTAGATTATATCCAATCTTATTATACAACAACTGCAGGAATGCCAGGAGTGCAGGATTCAAGCACAGTAATATATGGTCAATTGATGTCAGGCTTAGAGTATCCAGGAACCAAGGTTACAGGAGCAAAATTTGATACTGAAGCAACATATGACAAGGCAAATTATGATGCAGTGCCATATGATGGTCAATTTATAGATGATGAAGGTATAGCAACTCCGTCATATGAACTTGGTTTAGACAAATATGTTGATGGTGTAGGATTTACAGACAGTTTAGCAGGAACACGACCAAGTGATGTAATTAACGAAGGCAATCAATTTGTAGATGAATATTCATCACATGCACCAGAAGAAGTTGTTCCAGGAACGACATTCGATACTTTAGACATGCAAGTTTACACAAATCCTGCACAAGGCTCTCCTATCATGAGAACTAATAGTCATATAGCAGATGGATCAACGACAAGTTTTGCAATAGGGCAAACTCCTTCTGATGAAGATGGAGTGTTTGTTTGGGTTGATGGAAACTTGCGTAGAAGAATTAAAAATGACTCATCATCTGATTATTCTATTGGGGCAAACAACACCGTAGTATTTTCATCCGCACCTGCATCTGGAAGACTTATAACCATACAAAGTTTTAGTATTAGTGGAAGCAAAATTTCAATCAAACGTTCTTTCACAGGTAACGGTAGTCAGACGGTCTTTAATTTGCCAGTGCCTTTTGCTCTTGCAGACAGCACAGTAAATTTAAGCAAGACTGCATTTGTAACTGTAAACGGTGTTGTAACAACCACAACATTATCAGAAGGCGATGATAGTGCTTCAACTAATGTTACTTTTGATTCAGCACCAGCAGACGGATCGACTATACAAATTACATTATTTGATGCTGATCTAGGCGAACAAACATATTCACAGGTCAACACACAGGTCATAAAGTCAGATGGTTCGACTTCATCATATGTGTTATCACAAACTCCAGCAGAATTTGGACCATTACACAATACAGTAATTGTAGAACGAAATGGAGAAAGACTAGTTCCGCCAGACACAGCGTATTACTCTGGAGATGGAAGTACTTTTGCATTTAACCTTCCAACAACAATTAACTTGGCATCTATCCCAAGTGTTGCTGATGTAGAGGTTTATCTTAACGGAGCAAGACAAACTGCAAACGTTGACTGGTTTCTTAATAACATTGGCATTACAGCAGATCAAAACGATGATACAGCAGACCAAAATAATGTAACTGCTGATAGCGTTGCTGTCACAGGTACAGGTGTCGTATTTTTTAATACAAGACCAAACGACGGTGATGGTGTAGCAATAGTTGTTAAAATAGGACATGACTATACCATTGAAGGAAATGAACTTGTAGTGACATCATTAGGTGCAGAAAATGACGAGATTAGAATAACGTCATTTACAAATCATGATTTGTTAGGCATAAGAACTGAAATATTTAAAGGCTCAGAACTAACAGATGCCGCACTTGGAACGTATCAGACGTTAATAACAAAAGATCCTGTAACTACTGGCACAACAACTATAGACACTTACAACACAGAATTAGTTACGGCAGTAAAATATTTTATAACAGCAACAGATGGTAGTGGCAATGCACAGGCAGACATTTTAGTTGTAACCAGCGATGGCACAAATGTAGGACATGCCGTAAATGGTACTGTTCATGCAACAGGAACAACAGACTTTGTAACCTATAATGCAACTATAACAAACGGTGTAGTTTCAGTTACTGCAACTGCAAGTGATAATGTTACAAAATTAAAAGCACACAGAATGGCTGTATTAGCAACTGAAACTAATACAACTGCTCCTATTAACTCTAATCAAACAGCATTTACAAAACAATATACTTCGGATGGTGCAACGGCAACTACAGTATACGAATTGGATACCTCAAGTCATAGAGGTGCAGAAATATTTGTTACTGTGTCTGATGGTACAAGCAATGAAACATCACAAATGTATATTGGATACAATGGATCAAATGCCTTTATTACAAACTACAACGTAGTTCCGGCAGACGGTTCTGTTTCACGTAATACTTTTGCAGTTAGTCATGCAGGAAGTACTTTAACTTTGTCATTAGTAAATTCAACATCATCTTCCATAAACCTATTTGGAATTGCAAGTAACTTAGGGTCAGCAACAACAAATGAAAATGATGGTGGAATTGAATTTATTGGATCAACTACTTTAGATACAAGTGCTGTAACAATTGATAGTTTTGATTTAACTAGTGCTGAGTTTGACGGAGCCTATTATACTATATTAGTAGAAAGTGCAAATGATTCAACAAATAACAATTATGAAATTGCAACTTTACAAGTAGCGGCTAAGGCAGGAAATGCTAATCATGTTCAATATGGACAAGTTTCAGACAGCCAACTTGCAACATTTAGTGTAAGTATTTCAGGTACCACTGTTTCGTTAATTGGTACAGGCGCTACAGGAGGCAACACTGTTTATGTCTTTAAATTAGGATATGATACTGTAACATCACAAATAGATACTAATGTAGGTGGTTTTTACACTCTATCAAGAATTCCTACAAATACTGATTATCTTTGGGTAACTTACAACGGTGACATGCAAATTGCAGGTACTGATTATGAATTACAAAATAATAAAATCTTTATTCCAAGAGCAAGTTACTCAAATTCAGACACAATAGTGATTACATCAATAACAACATCTAGCACTACGGAAGCAATAGGATATAGAGTATTCAAAGACATGATTAATAGGACACATTACAAAAGATTATCAGATGCAAATAATACAACTTTAAGTAAAGATCTTGCAATTACTGATAATGAGATACATGTAACAGACGCATCAGTATTGCCAACGCCAAATGCAAGTAGCAATATACCAGGCATAGTATTCATTAACAAAGAAAGAATAACATACTTTACACTTAATTTAAGTGAAAACACACTTGGACAAATTATGCGTGGCACTTTAGGTACCGGTGCTGTTGATACACATCCTGCAGGCACAGATGTTGTCGATGCCGGTGGCTCGCAAACAATTCCTGGCTATAAAGACACTACAACAATCTGTTCACACATTGCAGATGGATCAACAACTGCATTTAGTTTATTTGATGCAGATTCAACTGCATTTATTCCTAGATCTGATGGTGCAGATGTGACAGTGTTTATTGGTGGAACTAAACAAACATCCGGCTTTACATTTGATGGCGAAACTGCTACAATTACATTTAGTATTGCACCAGCAAGTGGGCGAAGAGTAGAAATTGTGCGTAAGACAGGAAGAGTGTGGGTAGACCAAGGAACAATTACAGCAGGAAATGGCACAGGATTACAAGGAGCAACTGGGCCTGAAGCAACGTTCTTGCTTAATAGCCCTACAAAATTACCTTAATAAATATATGGACATATTAATAAAATGACAACAGACAACACAGAACAAACCCAAAAGCCAGCAGATGAAAATTCTGGAGTGCTTATTGAAGGGCACATCAAGATATTTGATCCACAGTCTGAAGAAGTTTTTGTAGATAAACGCAATGCAATACATTATGAAAACTTCTCCGAAGGACTTGCTAAGTCTATTGCTAATAGATCAGATGGATACATTGAAGAAATGCATTTTGGCAACGGTGGTACGTCAGTAGATTCTACTGGTGTCATAACTTACTTGACTCCAAATAATTCAGGATCAAATGCGGCTTTATACAACGAAACCTATTACAAGTCTATAAATGATTTATCAGCAGCCAATACGGATGCAACCAGAAATAAAATAGAAGTAAGACACACTTCTGGCAATGTGTATTCAGATATTGTATGTACATGCTTGTTAGATTATGGTGAGCCTGCTGGACAATCAGCATTTGATAACACTACTACATTTACAGATTCATTTGTTTTTGATGAACTTGCACTATATTCTTATTCGGCATCAGGTGCTGGACAGGGCAAATTATTAACACATGTTATATTTCACCCAGTGCAAAAGTCACTAAACAGACTTATACAAATAGATTACACAGTGAGAGTGCAATCTTTAACCAACTTCGTTGAAAGTTAAGGAGCGATAAATAGAGTACAGATATGGCATATACAATTAACAAAACAGATGGAACAATATTAGCAACTGTCAATGACGGTGTGCTAGATACTACAAGTTCATTGTCATTGATCGGCAGAAATTACCAATCATACGGTGAAGCATTTAATGAAAACCTTATTAAATTATTAGAAAATTCATCTTCAGCAACGGCTCCAAGTGCTCCAATTGAAGGAGAACTTTGGTGGGATAAAACTAATGATAGGCTTAAAGTTTATACTGGGACTGCATTTGTAAACGTTAGTGTCGAAAGTTCTGCTACTGAACCAAGCACAGGATTATCCACAGGCATGTTATGGAACGATACTACTAACGACCAATTATACATGTATGACGGTGCGGCATTTGATTTAATCGGCCCTATATTTTCAACTGCGGATGGCAAAGCAGGTTTTCAACAAGATTCAATTACAGACAATTTAGCGGCTACACAAAAAGTTGCCAGCATTTATAACAAGGGCACACGATTTGCGATAGCAACTACATCAGCATTTACGGCATCATCAGCACCAACTGGTTTTGGATCTGCAACTTTTCCATTAGGAATTACACTAGCAACAGGATACAAATTAAATGGAACTGCAACTAACGCCGATGCACTAGACAGTATTTCAAGTGAATCATTTTTAAGATCTGACACAAACGACACTAGTTCAGGAACGTTAGGAGTACTTAATGACACAGGATTTACAGTTGGAGTCGATTCCGATTTTAATATTTCAGTATCAGGTTCAGATGTAACTGTAAAAAATCAAACGTCAGACGGTGACATAAAATTTAATGTTAATGACGGAGGATCTGATACCACTGCTTTAACAATAGATGGAGCAACTGCGGACGTAATAGTTAACGGTAATTTACAAGTCAAAGGTACAACAACATCAGTTGAAACTACAAATATGACAATAGAAGATCCATTACTAGAACTAAACAGATCTTCTTCTGGTGGAGACATTGATGCAGGAATTTACATACAACGTGGAACTGCAGGCAATGCCGCAGTGTTTTATTGGAATGAAGGCAATGACAAATTTCAAGCAGTAACATCAAGTTCTGCCGCAACTGTGACTTCAGTCACTGATACAGCGAAAGCAACTATTGTTGCAAACTACGAAGGTGACACATTAACAATAAACAACACCGCTAACATTGCCGGAATATTAATAGATGATAATGAAATAAGAGCAAACAACTCAAATGATAGTCTACAACTAGGTGCGGCAGGAACAGGAAACGTTATTTTAAACGGTGGCATCATAGTTGAAGACAATGAGATTAGGCCTGTAAGATCAAATGATGATTTAGTGTTAGCAGGATCGGGGACAGGTGTAGTGAACATTACAACAATAGAAGCAACAAACTTAGGATTTGCTGATTCTGGTATAACTGTAACAGGTATATCAACAGACGCATCACTAGGTGGAGATGCTAATGGTGTATTTTCAAGTGCGTCACATTCATTGTTGGTTACGGAAAAAGCAGTCAAACAATATGTTGACAGACAAGCAGATTTATATTTTAGTTTAGACATAACAGGATTAACCAAAACAGGTACTGGCGCAGGCACAGTAGCAAACTTATTGACTACATTGGCTCCTGTGGCAAACTTAAGACCCTTAACAAAAGCATACGTGGCAGGAGTGACACAAAATGCAAATACTATAGCAACAACCACTGCCTCAGTTAATGTATCAGTTGGTAGTTCAACAACTGTGTTAACAGGTGTAACACCTTCTGTGCAAAATCCAACAAGAGATAATGATCTAATTTATAGAGTAAATTCAGGAGGCACTGCATGGGAGTATGTGTCGGGAGCATAATGTATAATCTAACTGAAAATTATATGTCCAACGTTGACGAAGTAATGACACTTGTTAAAAAGCATGAAGACAAATTTCGTGTGCGTGATGGTGGACAATCTTTTAGAACTGATTATGGTGATGCAAGACTGAAACAGATACATCAAGACTTTATGCCAGAAGAATTACGTGAAGCAATTTTCAAAACTATTCCTATCAAATGGACAGATAGATTAAACTATTGCATTAACAAATATGAAGTAGGTGACCACATTCCAAGACACAAAGACAGCAATGGTGGTTATTGGATGTTCAAAGTAGTATTTTTATCAAGTGACAAACCACATTTTAAATATTGGGATGAACAGGACAACGCACATATGGTTCAAGAAAAGCCAGGTGCAGTGTTCAACATGCAACTAGGAACACCACATGCAGTTACAGAAATTGGAGCAGATGAAAATCCAAAATATAGTCTTTGCATCATGCAAGGGATTGACGAAAACGTGAGAAAGGTAGCATAATATGGCAATGGAAAAGAAAACTTTTTTGTTTAATGCAAAGAATGGTGTGTTTACTGCTGATCTTACAGACACACTCAAAATGACTCCAGATGTAATGAATTCATTAGATACATCTAAATTTAATATCAAGGAAGTAGAATTTGATAACACTACACACTATTGGGAGGGTGATTATGACACTGGTTCTGTTAAACCAATGCATGACAAACAGATAATATATGAAAGAGCAGTTAACACATCTGCTAACCTAAGGGTGTTAGAAAAATGGCCTCTACACAAACAAATAAATGCAATAATTGAAATGTTGGATCAAGCAGATATTCCAAACACACCAAAAATTACAGAGTTAAAGGAACACATCGAAGAAATCAAACAAGAAACAATTGAAATGAAAAAAGTTTATGAACAAGATAATGCTTATGAGTACATTAAGGTTGCTGATGAGATCGCAAAAGCAGACAAGATACAGGACTTATAAATATAGCATATGGCATACGCAATTAACAAAACAGACGGAACAGTAGTAGCCACAGTTGCTGATGGTACACTAGATACTACTTCATCTTCATTATCACTTATTGGAAAAAACTATGCAGGATATGGTGAAGTACTAAATGAAAACCAAGTTAAAATATTGGAAAATTTTGCTAATACTTCAACAAACACACCAACTGCACCATTACAAGGACAGGTTTGGTACAACACAACAGCAAACCAATTACAAGTATACAACGGATCATCATTCAAATCAGTAAGTGGTGCCAACGTAGCATCATCAGAACCAACAAATACTGCACAAGGTGACTTGTGGTATGATTCTACTAACGGACAATTATATGTTTATAGTGGATCTGCATTTGTATTAGTTGGCCCTGCATCAACATCTGGAGCAGGAGTAACTGGTGCAGTTTCACAAACAATCACTGACAATACTGGTGTAGATAGAACTGTATTACAATTTAAAATTGCTGATACCATTGTTGGCATGCTATCATCAACTGAGTTTACGCCACAAACATCTATTTCAGGATTTTCTACAATATCAAAAGGATTTGACTTATCAACTGCGATTACTTCAAATAAATTTGTAGGGACTGCAACTGATTCTGATGCACTTGGTGGAGTTGCGGCGGCAAGTTATCTTAGAGCAGATACAAACGATACTACATCAGGAACTTTAGGCGTTCTCAATGACACAGGTTTAACAGTTGGTGTTGATTCTGATTTTACTATTTCACAATCAGGCGCTAATACTACGCTAAAAAATGTTACTGAAAATGGCGATATAATTTTTAATGTAAATGATGGCGGTGCAGACACAGTTGCAATGACAATTGATGGAGCAACTGCAACAACAAGTATTACAAATTTAACTGTAACAGGAACAATGACAACATCAGGCACTATTCAAAATATAAATGTAACAAATTTAAACATCCAAGATCCGCTAATTGTTTTAGGATCCGGTACTACAAATACATCAGGTACTGACAAAGGATTGATAATTGATAGAGGTGTTGATACTAATGCGGCGTTTATATGGGATGAATCAAACGATGAATTTGCGGCAGTGTTGACAACAGAAACTGGTACCACTGCAGGGAATGTAACAATTAGTTCATATTCAACTATACATGCAACCGCAACTGCGGCACAATATTCAGATTTAGCAGAGCGTTATGAAACAGATGAAAATTTACAACCTGGTGATGTGGTAAACCTAGGCGGAAATAAAGAAGTAAGAAAAACTACATCACACGAAGCAGAATGTTTTGGAGTAATTTCAACTAATCCAGCATTTAAAATGAATGCGGATGTAGGCCCAGACTCAACTCATCCATATGTTGCACTTGCAGGACGTGTTCCTTGCAAGGTAGAGGGCGTAGTGGCTAAAGGTGCAAGACTAGTTCCTGGTCCAACACCAGGAGTGGCTGTAGCAACTGATTCAGAAAATATAACTAATTTTAATCAAGTTGGTCGTGCTTTAGAGGACAAAGATAACGATGATATTGGTATGATAGAGATTGTAGTAGGAAAATGCTAAATACAAGAAATAATATGTTAAACAACGCCTTTTACAAGAGTTCGTTTAACAAAAAGTTAGGGAGAGGGAACTAATGGCATATTCGGCAGGTGATGCAATTTTAGATGACGAGTATAACACCTTTGCAACAGGTAATACTGCTGGAACTGGTGATACATCAGCCGCATCAATAAACACAATTTGGGGTGCAGGTACTGGTGACGCAGGTTACGGACAAACAAATACAGTATCGGCTGTAAGTGCTGGCTCTTCAATTACAGCAACACAATGGACAACTTTATTATCAAGATTAAATTCAATTAGACAACATCAAGGCACTTCAATTAACATTTCATCATTTTCTGTCTCGGCAGGAGATGCGATTGCCGTAATTGCAAATTTATCTACAGACATTACAACACTGTACAATGCAAGAACAACAGCGGCAAGTGCCAACATAACAGAATCAAGCACTGCACACAACTACACAAGTTCTTGGAAAGTTTCCGTTACAGCAACATCAACTGTAACTTTTACGGGTGGTGATGAAGCAAGATACTTTTTTAACGCAGGTGGATACATTAAATTGAATCCATCACTATCAGATTCAACAGGCAGAAATGCACAGTGGGCCCATCTACTAGATGAAGTTGGTGATTTAAAATTATTAGCATCAACGTTCACCAGAAGTTTCTCAAATAATGCATCAGGATATGGAGCAGGAGGAGACAACTCTCCAACTACACACGCATCAAGCACTGGTTATTATGATTTAACAAATAGTACAGATACATCAATGTTCAAATACACAATTGATGATGCATTTGGATACGGAAACTATCGTGCTAACTTTTATGAAGTAAAAATGAATCCAGGCGCAGATCATGGTGACGGCAACGGCAACAACGGAAATGTTATCACAGTAAAACAAATTTTCCAAGATGATCACTCAAACTCAGAGGACACAGATGTCACAGGTGACATTGCGGCTCCTATTACAATAGGAAAACCAAACACAAACCAACTGGCTTCTGATGCAGTTGGCACTGTAACAGTTTCTAATTCATCCTTTACTGGTTCCTAATATAAATTTTTATGTTTTAATTGGTATTCTTTTACCATGGAGTAAAGTTCAGATAGGTCTTTGGTAGTAGGAAAATATTGCAGTAGTTCCTGCACTGGGTCACCGTTCAACAAGCACTGTAAATTTATTGAAAAAACTTTTTCACTAGGATAAGGTTCAAACGCATATTGATATTGTCCGTGATATTCAATCATTGCATTAAGTGTGTCTTGTGGAATATTTTTTTGTATTAAAATATCAAGCAGTTCCTTTTTATCAAGATGAGGATGATACATTGATAATAACTTTGTGTCCCACCATCTCTTGATGCAAGAATAATAAAAGTGTTTGCATACCATAGGAAGGTCATTTCTAGCAATAACAATTTGTACTATACATTCAAAAAGATCAACGATTTCTTCCACATTGTCATGTGACTGTATTAGATCAGGAAAGTCTGATTCATTATGCATTCCTCCATAACTGTCTACTTTTCCTTTGTAATCGGATATTAAATGTTGGATGATTGCTGAACAAAAACGCCCTGAAGCACCTGGTGTGTATCTGACTACTAGCATCAAGTATTTACAAACATGTTTTTTGGTAGTATAATTAACACAAATGGATACATCTTTTTTACAAGAAGTAGAACAATTCTCAAATCTTAAGTCATCGCTAGATGTTAAAAAACGTAATGCATTTGAAAAGGCAAATAACAAATTGAATTTTGCTTTTAATGGCGGGCTGTTTAAAGCAGATCCTAAGACAATTTTGTTTGCAAAATTACATGATAAGTCACGCGAACTTATTCTAATTGACACAAATGATACTCCTATCCATATTGAAGATATTAGCAATTTTGTGTCCAAAGCAGAGTCTTTGTATTACGAGGCAATGAATGAGTACCATTTATTGTTTAATGATCTAAAGAAACAACGTACAGTAAAAAAAGTAATGGACAATGACTAACGGAATTATAATGTTTGCTTTAAATGGACAAGCAACTGATAAAGATAACAACAAATTTACTATAGACTATGTAAAAATGGCCATTGCAAACGCAATCAATATTAAAAAACATATGCGTAATAATGCAGTTGCTTTAATTACTGATACAAAAGGCAAAGAGCACTTAGACAAATTAAATGGCACTATACATTTTAGCCATGTAATAATTAACAATCCAACTTATCAAGGTAAAGGACCAAATACAAATCATTTTGTAAACACAAGATCAATGAGGACGGGTTCAAATACTATCAGATTGCCTTGGCAAAATCAAACTAGGCCAGATGTCTACAAACTATCACCTTTTGATAAAACTTTATTGATCGATTCAGATTATTTTATATTTGATAACACACTAGACCAGGTCTTTGAAACAGAAAAAAATATTTTGTGTGGCAAAAATGTTTTAGAAATAGGTCATCAAAATGCACTGATTGACTATAAAAGACTACATCATCAAACAATAAAATTGTTTTGGGCAACAGTTTTATATTTTACAAAATCTAATGAGGCTAGTATGATGTTTGATATAATGGATATGGTTAAACAAAATTGGCAATATTACAGTAAACTGTATAAATTTGATACGTCAAGGACATATCGTAATGATTTTGCAGTAAGTGTTGCTCTTCATATGATGCAAGGAAAAAAAGAAACTTGTTCATATGACCTTCCATTTAATATTTTGTGTTTAGCAGACAAGCACATAATGAAAACATACAAAAACTTTTACTTTAGGACAAACAATGGCTGGGCAGGCAGTGGATTTCCAACACAAAATTTACATATTATGAACAAAGAATCTGCTATGCTTATTGCTGGAGAAATAATAGATGAATAAAGGATATTTTATTTTTGCACAAGGGAAAGATTACATTAGGAATGCTTATGCTTTGGCATTGAGTATAAAAAATACACAAGATATAAATTCAGTGTGCATTGCAATTGGCCCACAAGATCAAATTCCAAAAGATTATATAGAAGTATTTGATTACGTAGTAACAATAAAAAATGTAGGATTAAAATATCCAATGCAAAATGAATGGCAGATCTGGGATCTTACACCTTTTAAAGAAACTATCCACGTGGAGGCAGACATGTTGTTCACTACAAACGTTGATTGGTGGTGGAGTGAATTACAACACCATGAACTAGTTTTTACATCAAACGTCAAAGATTATAGGGGCAATATTGCAACTTCTAATTTTTATAGAAGACATTTTGATAAACAAAATTTGCCTAAATTATATAATGGCGTATACTATTTTAGATATTCCAAGACTGCACATATTTTTTTTAAAAAAGCAAAAGAGGTAAGTGCAAGATATAAGCATTATGCTGACTATTTTTTTGCGGGCACATGGTATCCTGAAACTCCAACCACTGACGAAATTTTTGGCATCACTGCACACTTGCTTGATCTCGATGATATAGTGTATAATACGTCATACACTATACCATATTTTACACACATGAAAGTAAAGTTGCAAGATTGGAAACATATAGAGGCGCCCGATACAGAGGATTGGATGCGTTATCTGCCATGCAAGTTAAACAAACATGGATTAAACATAGGTGGTTTTGGTCAACAGGGTCCATTTCATTATCAGAATAAATTGTTCCTTAAAGATCAAATGATAGATACTATGAAGGAGATATACAATGAGCGAAGAATTACTTAGTGCATTAAATGACTTTGATTGGACTGAGTCGCCTAACAACAGACAATGGAAGATCCATTATGATCCAAAATTAAATGGTGAAATTACCGCAATAGGTGTTGATGGCACCACAGATTCTAAGGATCCATTTATATTAGTTGATAGCAAAATTGGCCAAGAGTTTATAAGTGGACAAAGATATAATAGGTCCTATCATGTGGTCCATGAAACTTTGACCATGAAAACTATCCAAGAAAATATTTTTGAAGCAAGTGACAACAGATTAGGACAAATTACTAAGGCGGATGACATCGATCCTGGTTTATATTTTATTACAGTGAAAGGGGATCCAGATCTTGTAATAGACACAGTTGAAGTTACTGCTGAAAATAAACAAAGTGAGTCTGTGCGTATAAGAGAATATTTAGAGAACAACGATTGTTATAAGGACAAGTAGTGTCTAGTCGTATATTAGACATTGCAGAACTCGACGTAATCTATCTCAGTTATGATGAACCACAATGTGAAGAATTTTGGGCAGATCTTCTTAACAAAGTGCCATGGGCTAAAAGGGTGCATGGTGTAGACGGTTCAGATAATGCACACAGAGCCGCAGGTGAACAGTCAGAGACTGAAAGGTTTATTCTTGTTGATGGCGACAACACAGTTGATCCTAATTTTTTTAATCAACAATTAACTATTACTCCAGATACAGAACACGCAACATTTCGTTGGCGTGGCTACAATATTGTTAATGGACTAATGTATGGTAATGGAGGCCTTAGTAGTTGGACTAAAAAGTTTGTTGCAAATATGAATAGTCATGAAAATTCAGCAGATGACGATCCTGAGTCAAAAATAGAATTTTGTTACGGTGGTGACCATGGAAAATACATGCCCATGCATAATGTTTACTCTACTTCACACCCAAACGGATCTAAACTTCATGCCTGGAGAGCAGGTTTTAGAGAAGGCGTAAAAATGAGTTTGGATAGAGGAGTAAGAGTCCCTAACCCAGAGTTCAAAGAAAAAATTTATAAACAAAATTTGAATAATCTATGTGTATGGATGAGTGTTGGTTCAGATGTAGAGAATGGATTATGGGCGATTATGGGTGCAAGAGAAGGTTGTCATAAAATTACACATTCTGATTGGGATTTTGTTAACGTAAGAGATTTTATATGGTTAAACACATATTGGATAGAACAAAACTATGAAGATATGACTGATGCTTTACTTTTAGATAAAATAAAAGCCTTAGGTGCTCAATTGAAGCATACCCTTGACATTGATATTACATTACTAGACAACGAAGCAAGTAAGTTTTTTAAGACCCAAATGAAAAGAGAAAACACTTTTAAACTTATGACAACAGAAACAGAAGTGTTCAAAAGAATGAATGACTGATGTATCTGATAATATTAAAGGTGACATTGTACACGAGCAAGACGGACAATTAGAATCTGACTTTTTGCGTTCAGCGAGATTAGCCAAAGACAAACTTAATAGTATATCACCTTCAATGTGTTTGGCTAAATGGTCGCAGGTATCACTGCACTTACCAACAGGACTTAACAATTCATGTTATCATCCACCTCTGCATAAAATAGATGCTGAGGAAGTTGCACGTGATCCTGCGGCACTACACAATACTTCTTTTAAAAAACAACAACGCAAATTAATGATTGATGGTGTACGCCCAAATGAATGTTCTTATTGTTGGAATATAGAAGACACAGGCAATTATTCAGACAGACATTATAGATCCGGTGAGCCTTGGGCAATGATGGATTTTGATAAAATAGCAAAGGGTGGTTGGGAATCTAACATAAATCCAAGATATGTTGAAGTTAATTTTAATCATGCATGTAACTTTGCTTGTACTTATTGTTCACCACAGTTTTCAACAACGTGGGGACAAGAAATAGACAAACATGGGGCATATCCAACAATTAAAGAACACAATGCACCCGAGCATTTTAAAGGAAGAAATAGGCCAGTACCAGCACGTGAACAAAATCCTTACGTAGATGCATTTTGGAAATGGTGGCCCGACATGTACAAGGATTTAAAACATTTTAGAATGACAGGCGGAGAACCAACTATGGACAAAAACACCTATAAAGTGTTTGACTGGGTATTGGATAATCCAAAGCCAGATTTGCATCTAAACGTGACATCAAACTTTTGCCCCCCTAATGAAAAAATATGGGACAAATATTTAGGTTATGTAAAACGTATCTGTGCAGATGAAAATGTAGAACATTTTATGAATTTTGTTAGTGTTGATAGTTATGGCAGTCAAGCCGAATATCTTAGGAGGGGATTAGACTTCAATCGCATGTGGGATCATGTCGATCAGTTTTTAACTGAAATTCCTGGACGTAATTCAATTACGTTTATTATCACATACAACAATTTAAGTATAGTTGGAATAAAAGATTTATTAAAAGGCATATTAGAACTGCGTAAAAAACATTCGAAAGACTATCAACGTATTTGGTTTGATACACCAATACTAAGAGAACCAGACTGGCAGAACATACAAATACTGCCGCCATCTTATCACATGATACATGAAGAAGCAATCGATTGGATGAAACAAAATATAGAGACAAGAGATAACAGATTGCATTGTATAAAAGATTTTGAGATACAACGCATGGAGCGTGATCTTGCATATATGAAAAAAGGCACACAAGATATTGAACGCAAAAGAGCCGACTTTTGGAAATTTTTCAAAGAATATGATAGGAGACATGATCAAAATATCAAAAATATTTTTCCTGAAATGGTTGATTTTTTTAATCTTTGTGAAGCAGAGGCAAGCAGATGGTAAGAATTGTTTTGTCAAAACATGATAATTTTAAAGATCATATGGAACTATACATTGAAGCCACAGAGTCATACACTGCAAAAAAATGGCTAAGATTGCTGAAGAACAATGTTCACAATAAAGTTCCATTAAAAAAACATGTTTCTATGCATGGCTGGATTATGGATAAGACACGGACTTTAAAACACATCATAGATGAATTAAACAACACTGTCAATGAGATAAACAACTTTAACTTCGCAAAGCAAGCCTACTTAACAAACCAAAGCACGATAAAAAAAGATTTTAATGTTTCATTAGATTTGACTATTGAAAACCTTTTGCAAGAAACATTTAATTTAGATGTTGTTAATCAATTGCATGATAAATTTGTACAGTTGGAAGGTGCAAAAACATTAGACAATTTAGATCAAGTATCACCTTATTTCAAAATTGCTACTCCTGAAATCAGATGGCAAATATCTAAATTGAATAATCTAGCACACGAACTTTTCCACTGGGGTGCAGAATATAATCGGTGGAAAAAATATAAAATTTATTCTCCAGAAATACATGTGCATTACTACGACAATAAAGATAACGTTTTTTTCGAGGAAGATGACAATGAGGCATTTACAATGAGACATGAATTTGGAGGTGTATACCTAGGCGATACCACTGTAGGAAAAACTTACTGGGATGCCTTTAATGATGATGATAAACACATTGATAATAATGAACTGGAGCCTCCAAAAAATATTACAGCGGATTTTCATATCCATTTTGGACAGTCAACTAACTCTGAAGACAACAAAATTAAAGAAACAAAATATTGGAAATACTTGTACAATAGAGGCTTGCGTGATCATGAGCCTGCAAATATTAGAGTAGGACAATGTCTAGTAGGAAAAGTTGATTGGCTCAAAACATTTGACAATCAAATACAAGAACAAATACAAAATACCCTTAACGAATACAACAACATATATGCTATAATAGTAAATGAGCATAAAGCAACATATGAATGGGTAATGTCACAAGAGGAGATAGATATACAGTATCATGCCTAGACTCTACAACGAAACAGACCATCAATATAAAGAAAGGGTTATAGATCCTAAAAGTGCAAGTTTTTGTGCGGCTAAATGGTACAACGCAACAATATGGTTAGGCTCTGGTATGACTACATCATGCCATCATCCATTACCACATAAAATTGATATAAATGAAGTAAAGAAGAATTATAAATTAATTCATAACACACCAGAAAAAAAAGAACAACGTAGACAAATGCAATGTGGCGAAAGACCTAAAGGATGTGAATATTGTTGGAAGATTGAAGATATAGACAGAAACAATATAAGTGACAGAGTGTATAAAACTGTTTTATACAGTGATGAAGATCTACAGACCGCATACGATACTCCACACACTGATGATGTAAACTTACAAACACTTGAAATATCATTTGATAGAACATGTAACTTTGCATGTTCCTACTGTAATCCTGCATTTTCAACATCGTGGGTAAAAGATTTAAAACAAGATGGGCCTTATAAAGGATTAGTATCTGATGGCAGGAATCATTATACGCACGAACATAATGATAATCAACTATTTGGGTATCAAGAGTACAATCCATATATTGAGGCATTTTGGAAATGGTGGGAAGCCGATCTACATAAAACTTTGCAAGAATTAAGAGTTACAGGCGGTGAGCCTATGATGAGTGCAGACATGTGGAAGTTGTTTGATTGGTTTAAAGATAATCATGGCAAGTCAGATACAAGATTAGCAATTAATTCTAATCTATGTCCTAAAGATGCTTTAATGGATAGGATGATTGAAAAATCTCACTATGTTGATCACTTTCACGTGTACACATCAAATGAGGCAGTTGGGTCTCAATCAGAGTATATTAGAGATGGAATGGATTGGCAACAGTGGATACGCAATGTTCATAGACTATGTTCTGAAGGAAATGTTGAAGGATTTCATATGATGTGTACAGTTAACAGTCTATGTCTTTTTAGTTTGACTGAATTTTTGGATCATATGTTGGAAATAAAAGGCAAGTATGGCAAGGACTTTCCTACTTTTACGTTAAATATTCTACGTTTTCCAAGTTTTCAATCACCTTTAGTGCTTCCTGAAGACATAAGAACTGAGCGTAAAGACGATTTACAACGTTGGCTAAACAAAAATAGGGAAAGTGAACTATTACATCAAATGGAAATTAATCAAACTCAAAGACTCATAGACTATCTTGATGTAGTCAAAACACCGCATGCTGAAGCATTTGAACAAGCAAAACTGAAACATGATTTTAAACATTTCTGGGCACAATATGATAGTAGAAGAAATAAATCTTTTGAAGACACCTTTCCAAAACAAATAGTTGATTGGTATAAAAAATTATGAGATTAAGTAAATCTAAAGTTTATAGGTCAAAAGAACCATTAAAGATTGGCCTTAATGAATTAACTGAACAAGAAAAATATTTGTTAATGGAGTCAGAAAACTTTTGTATGTATCCATGGATTCATTTACATGCATATCCAGACGGAAGAGCCTATCCTTGTTGTTTAGCAAAATACGAGTATCCAATTGGCAACATAAAAGAAACTAGTATGAAAGAGGTATGGAACAATGATACCATGAAAGGAATGCGTAAAGCAATGCTTAACAATAAGCCTCTTAAAGAATGCACCAAATGTTATGAACAAGAAGAGTCAGGATTTTTTAGTCAACGACAATCTGCTAATCAACATTTTGGTCATAATATCAAAAAAATTCACGAAACTAAGGATGATGGAACATTTGAAAGATTTGAAATGACATATTGGGATATACGTTTTAGTAATCTTTGTAACTTTAGTTGTAGATCCTGTGGCATTCCATTTAGTTCAAATTGGTATGAGGACCATGTAAAAATACATGGAAAGCCAAGTCAGCCAAAAGTAGTGTATGCAGGAAAGACAAAGACTGACGCAATGGAACAATTAATGGAACATATTCCTTATTTAGAGCAAGTTTATTTTGCAGGTGGTGAGCCATTAATTATGGAAGAACATTATATTATATTAGAAGAATTGATTAAACGTAAAAAAACTAATGTAAGATTAATATACAACACCAATTTTAGTAGGACAGCATTTAAGAAAAGTGATGCTATAGATATGTGGAAACATTTTAAAGATGTAAGTGTAGGGGCGTCTTTAGATGCAATGGGTCCAAGAGCAGAATTAATGCGTAAAGGAACAGTATGGTCACAAACTGAAGCAAATAGAGAAAGAATGTTAGAAGTGGCTCCGCATGCTGATTTTTACATTTCTCCTACTCTTAATATTTTTAACGTATTCCATTTGCCAGACTTCCATAGAGATTGGGTAATGAAAGGTTTTATCAGGCCCGCAGATTTAAACATTAACATTTTGCAAGATCCACTATGGTACAGAATTGATCTATTGCCACAAGAAATGAAATTACAAGTTGAAGAAAAATATCGTAAACACATTGAATGGTTACGTCCGCGTGATCCTTTGACTAGGGCAGTGCATGGTTTTGAGTCAGCATTAAATTTTCTCAACGGGGGCGATAAGTCCAAATTCCTTCCTGCTTTTGTTAAAAAAACTGAACAACTTGATGATATTAGGAGTGAAAAAACAGTAGAAGTATTTCCTGAGTTGGAGCCCATTTTAAATGGCTCTTAAACAACGAGCATACAAACCACCTTCAACTATTTGCAGTCTTCCTTGGACAGCAGTAGAAACATCACCAAATGGCGAAGCCAGAGTATGTTGTTTAGCAGATAATCTCATAACACAACCTAGCGGACATCCATACAATATGCAGGAACATAGTTTGCAACAGGCATTTCAAAGTGACTACATGAAAAAATTAAGACAAGAATTTTTGGATGGTAAAAAGCCTAGCACTTGTAATAAATGTTGGAGTGTTGAACAAGCAGGCGGCAAAAGTAAAAGAATATTAGCATATGATATGTTAGAATACAAAGGTGTGTTTGATAAAATTGATTATCAAAACATAGATCCAAAAACAATACAATTTTTAGATCTTAAACTAGGAAATATTTGTAATTTGAAATGTAGGATATGTGGCAGTTGGTCAAGTTCAAAATGGGCACAAGAGTCATTAGATTATATGAAGGCAGATGGAACAAGTAAAGAAGATCTTAAAAAGTCTGAACACTATAGACAACTACAAATGGGGCAATGGCCTCGGAAAACAAAAGTATTTTGGAACGAACTTGAAGACTATTTGCCAGGCGTAAAATATTTTGAATTTACTGGTGGCGAACCAATGATGATTAAAGAACACTTTGATGTGTTACGTAAGTCTGTAGAACTTGGATACAGTAAAAATCAAATGATACATTACAACACAAATGGCACTCAATATCCTGAAAAAGAAATATTAGAATTATTTCCACATTTTTCCAAAGTTCATGTTGCTTTTAGTATAGATGATGTTGAAGAGCAATTCGAATATCAGAGATATCCTGCTACATGGAGTGAGGTAAACAGTAATATTGACAAGTGGGATAAAATTAAAAGTGAAGTTAAAACAATCGAAACACAAATTTGTTGTACAATAAATGTTCTTAATGTGTTAAATTTAGTTGGCATGGGGCAATGGATTCTTACTAAACAATTTGATAGTTGGTATTTTAACATGTTGCATGAACCAAGACATATGAGCATTACTGCTCTACCTAAGGAAGTAAAAGAGAGAATAAAAGATAAAGTAAACAATAATAATTTGCCAACCCGTATGCACAACGAATTAAAAAGTGCAGTCAACAGAATAGACCAATATTCGGTTATGGATATGAGAGCATTTAAAAATTTTAGACAACAAATAGATAGGACAGATTTATATAGGAATCAAAATTTTTCTAAGACATTTCCTGAATTAGATCAAATGTTAGTTGATGCAGGAGTTTAGAAGAAAACACGGTAATAAAACTTTGTGCATGGCTCCATGGACTCACACTTATCTGTCTCCGCAAACTGAAAGGCGGATGTGTTGTGCATCAACCGAGAAAGCAGAAAGTTTTGAACAGTACATTGACACTGGATCCGCTAGGAAAGAGTATAATCCAAAAACTTTGCAACAACATTGGAACAGCGACCATATGAAAAGTGTAAGACGTAGAATGATGGCAGGAGAAATTTTGCCAGAGTGTCAAGTATGCAATGATAAACTTTTAAACACTGATGTTTATAGAGATTATTTTAATCATTTATTTGGGCATAAAGAAGATGATGTCTGGAGTAAAACAAATGAGGATGGCTCAACTGAAATGCCAGTAGTAAGTTTTGATTATAGATTTAACAACTTGTGTAATTTTAAATGTAGAATGTGTGGCGATATGTTAAGTTCAAGTTGGGAGTCGGAACAAAGAAATAATAACATGTGGAATCCACAAGATCAAGCATGGATGGCTGAACCAACAAGGTCAAAGATTAAACAGTTTCAAAAAGACGAAGTGGAAAAAGAATTTGCATATGCAGTTGATAAACATCTTGTTGAAGAAATATATTGGGTAGGTGGAGAGCCTCTAATGTATGAACAACATTGGAAGTACATGAAACAAATAGTTGATCAAGGTGATGCTCACAAAGTTTATGTAAGATACAATACTAATTTAAGTAGAGTCAAATACAAAGGGATAGACTTGTATAATGACCTACTTGCACATTTTAGAGATTGGCAAGTATGTGCATCTATCGATGGCACAGGCAAAATAGGTGAATGGATCAGGGATGGGTTAGATTATGATAAATGGTTAGATAACTTCAGAAGAGGTTGTGAGATATCAAAGCATGGAAGACAAATGAGATTAGATTTAACAATTACTACTCCAGGATTGTTAGATCTTAAAAATATGTTTAGATTAGCCAAACAACTTAATGTTGAAATGTTGACTAAAGTCACATTTGCATTTACTCCAGATATTGTTTTGTCACCAATTGCTTTACCACGTAAATTATTAAATGAAATAGTAGACGAACTTTTGGATTTTATTGAACCAAGGGCAGACACTAAACAGCAATCATTAGTTGACGTATTAAAACAACTTAAGAACCGCCCTGTGTTTGAAGAAACTTGGCCCGATGGCTACAAACAAGGCTGGCTACAAGGAAAAATGAAACAGGAAAGGATTGGCGCCATAAGACGTGATTACAAAAAAACCACATTAGAACAAATCTTGTCTCAAGATAAACGTTTATTAGATTGGTGGGATTCAATAGGATAATTACAGTATGTTTATTATCAGATGGTTCCAAAATTTAGTGCGTAAGTGGAAATCAGATCGTGCCTACAAAAAACGTTTAAAAGAACTTAAAAAGCGAGATCCTTTCATTTATCATTAATGGTTAATGACTACAGAAAATTTTGGCATGACAAGCCAAAAGCACCAATCCTTTATGCAAATGGAGATAGTTTTACATGGGGCACAGGCATAGGAAACATCACTGTAAGTCCTCAATTACACTACAACAAGTTTGAAAAAGCAAGATTAGAAAATACTTGGCCAGGAAAACTTGCAAATCTACTACAAGGGCAATTTATCAATGATGGATGGGCGGGCGGTAGTAATGCAAGAATGGTTAGAAGAACTAAACAATTTGTAAACGATATTGAAGAATGTGCAGATGTTATTGTAGTACTTGCTTGGAGCACCGCGGTAAGAGTTGAATACGCAAGACCAACAGTTCCAGTTGACACTGTAGTGCCTTATAAAATGCAAGGCAGAACTGGACCTTATGATATAGACAATGACACAACATATGTACAGATCCAAGAGACAGGCCTAAATTCGCCACGGGATCCATTTCACACTGCAGACAGAGAATATCAAAAACAGTTCTATCTAAAACACAGTGATAGTGATTTGTTTGTATTATTTTTACAGCAAGTTATAGATATGCAAAAAATACTGCACGATAAAAAAATAAAATATGTAATGTTTAATGCATTTGGCAATAAAGAACTATACAAAGAAAATTTTAATGATAGAAGGATCTATCCTATTTTAGATAAAATGGATTTCGATAAATTTATGGGTTGGCCAGAAGAGGATTTCACAGTGTGGAGTTACATGCAAGACCCTAACGATAAATTACCAGATGGTCATTTAGGTGTTGCTAGCCATACGCATCTGAGTGTATTATTATATAATAAAATAAAGGAACTTTATGGGTAAAAAAATTATGGGCGTGAGTGCATTATTCCATGATGCCGCTGTGGCTATGCTTGACGATGATCAAATTGTTTTTGCAGGACATAGCGAACGTTATGGCCCAAAAGTAAAACTAGATAAAGATATCAATAAAGAACTTATCAGAGATTGCGTTAAAACTTATGGCGTTCCACAGGAAGTTGCATGGTATGAAAAACCATTTGCTAAAAAACAACGTCAAGTGTTTGCCGGTGAGTGGAGACAGGTTTTTTCAAATAATTCGCCCACTGCATATCTTAAACCATACATGAATGGCGCTATTGGCGAAATACCATCGTTTAGAGCACCGCTGTCAACGTTTGAACATCATTACAGTCATGCATGTGCTGGATATTATACCAGTCCATTTAGAGACGCTACAATCGTTGTTATAGACGCTATTGGTGAATGGGATACACTTACCATATGGGAAGCCAAAGATCAAAATATTACCAAACTACACAGCACAAGATATCCACACAGTCTTGGATTACTGTACACAGCATTCACAGATCACATTGGCCTCAAGCCTTTACACGAAGAATACATTACAATGGGCATGGCGGCATATGGACAGCCAATTTATTATGAACAAATTAAAGACGAATTTATAAAAGAAATGGGCAATGGTGCATTTACACTTAAACGTAATGTCCATAAGGGAATTGCATTCAAACCAAAAATTAAAGATGACATGCCACCAGAATATGATATTGCCTCGAGTATACAAGCACTTACTGAAGATGTTGTTCACAATGTAATGAGATATGCACAACGCATTTCAAAAAGTAAAAATTTAGTGTACATGGGTGGTGTGGCTCTGAACTGCAAAGCCAATTCTACTATATCACACATGTGGGATGATGTATGGATCATGCCATCACCAGGTGACTCAGGCAATGCTCTTGGGGCCGCTTTGGCCAAACGCAACGAATGGGTAGAATGGAAAACACCTTTTTTAGGCTACAACATAGATCGTCCTTATCCTGTAAAGCAAATCATAGCCGAACTTAAAAAAACAAAAATTTGCGGAGTAGCAAATGGGCGTGCAGAATTTGGTCCACGTGCTTTAGGACATAGATCATTACTTGCTGATCCAAGAGGTCCTAGTATTAAAGATAAAGTAAATGCGATTAAGAAAAGGCAAAAGTTTAGACCTTTTGCACCTGCAATACTTGAGGAGCATGTACATGATTATTTTGATATGCCTAAAGGAATTGACATATCACCATACATGCAATTTACTGCCACATGTAAAAAGCCGCATTTGTTTCCTGCTATTGTACATTATGACAAATCATCAAGAGTGCAAACAGTAGGAAAAAATGATTCTACAGGATTTAGAAAACTATTAGAAGCATGGTATAAAGAAACAGGATGTCCTATGTTGCTTAATACATCATTAAACATCAGAGGCAAGCCTATGGTTAATGACGAAAAGGATGCAAAGGCTTGGCAAAATGAATATAGAATTAGAGTTTACTAACTAATTCTTCTGCAATATTAACACAAGACACTAATTTTCCTGAGTGAATAGTAACCAATTTATCTGAAATAAAATTTAAACTAGATGTGCGTTCATCAGTTTCTTCTACATTGGATTTGACACATCTGGTAACAAAGAACGATCCTTTCCATGTTGAATTTGAAATAACAGGAAAAAATTTTGCCGCGTCTTGCATCATTTTTGAACAATTAGGGAAAACAATATCTTGGCGAAGTCCTGCGTGTAGATGCTGTTGCAAATGAAGAGGTACAAAAGGAGTAGTGCCAATGTTTTCACTATGAATAGCATGTTTGACATGACTCATTAAAAATTGTCCTGTATCTGCATATGGGTCAATTGAAAAGAAAGGGCCGTCTATTACAACCAAACTTGTAGTTTGATCTATTTCATTATTTGCTAATAATAGTTTTTCTACTATCTGATATTTGTATACAGATGCTATAGATTTGTCAGTGAACAGATGATCATGCCCATATGTACATAACACAACAAGGTCATAGTTTAATTTTAACGTTAGATAATCAATGTTACTTTCAGTGTATAAGTTAACACTAGATTTAATTAACATTCCTTTGATTTTACCTTTAAGTTTAAATGGATTTATTATTTGTTCTTGTACTTGATAGGATGTGTCGATGTTATCATAATTTAAGAAGTCTAATTTTTTACTAGTCAATCCAAGATAAAATGTTTTGCAGAAATTTTCAAATTGTTCTGCCGACGTCTTTGAATTATGTTTGGCAATGGCATAGTAATTATTAGTTTCAACAAATATATTATTACTAAAATATTCTTTAAATCTAAGTAATGAGGATTGGATTTCTGACATTGTATCAGGTGATCTAGGATAATGATATCCACCATGTAACCGCCATTGATTAATACCAGATGCACACTGCATTATATCAGTTTGTTTTTCAAAAAGATCAACTTTAAATTTTTTAGAAAGTTCTAAAGCAGTAACACAACCAAATAGTCCTGCTCCAATTACTGCTATCTTCATATAATATCATTGACTGTGTTAATAACATAATCAATATCCTTTTCAGATAACCATTGATGTACTGGAATAGCAACACCAGTTGCACTGGCATTTTCTGCATTTAGGAACCTACCTTTTTGTTTGTAAGGCAATGTTAGATGCAACGGTGTAGGACAATATGTTCTTGCTTGTATTCCGTTTTTGATAAGATAATCCTTAATTGCTAACATACGTGGGCTTCTTATTACATATTGATGATACACATGATAACTGTGTTGATTAGGATATGGAACTTGCAGATAATCACTAAATTCATCGTTATACCATTGTGCAATTTGTTTTCTTTTTGCGTTCCATTTGTCTAAATGCACCAGTTTTTTATACAAGACTTCGGCGTGTATAGTATCCATCCTAGCATTCCAACCTACTTGTTGTACTTCAAACTTTTTGCTTTGTCCGTGGTTACGTATTTCTTTGATGCATTTTGCAATTGACAAATTATTTGTAGTAACTGCACCAGCATCTCCCCAACAAGATAAATTTTTTGTTGGATAAAAACTATGACATGTGATATCAGCAATTCCACCCACAACCATTCCTTTGTACAGTGCACCTGTTGACTGTGCCGCATCTTCAATGACAGGAATGCCTAAACTTTTAATACTATCTATATCACTTACATTTCCAAATAGGTCCACAGCAATAATGGCTTTGGTGTTTGATGTGGTTTTGTTTTTTATTTCTTTTACATTTATACACATGTCATCATCATTTATATCTGCAAAAATAGGAGTTGCTCCAACTTGTTTTATGCATTCAGCAGATGATACCCATGTGTATGGCGTAGTTATAACTTCATCTCCTTCGCCTATTCCTAATGCAAGTAAACTCATTTGTAATGCTGATGTGCAAGAACTTACAGCAACACAATGTTCAGCATGAACGTATCTAGCAAAAGCATTTTCAAATATTTCAACCATTTCTCCTTGAATAAAATCTTTGCGTTTCCATGTTTCCTGCAGGATATCTGCAATAGGCATTTCTTTCTCGTACCCAAATCCTGATAATTTAATCATTTACTTCACCGTATTTGTTTTTAAAAAAGTTCTTTAGCCATTGAAAATCATAACTTTTAATAAGATCTTTGTATGAAGTTTTATATTGATCATAATAGTTGGATGCGTCATTTGACCCATTTATTACCCATTTACCATTAGGGCCGTTTGCTTCAGTTGTCCAAATTTTAAGTCTATAACTGCTTTCTACACTAGGGGTAATATCTATACTTTGTTTAAGTTTCATTACCTCCCTAAATGCAGTTCTCCATGCCATCCATGGATCCACATCTAAATGGTTAATAGCACTTACTATAGGAACTGTGTCATGTGGCGCAGATAGTGTAAAGTCTAAGCCTTTTGGTGATATTGTTGATAACGTAAGTTGTTTATTGTACAATACAATAGCGCCATGACCATATTCTAAATTATTCACGGGATTTTTAGCATAAAAAATGTAGTGACAAATATTTTTTAATCTATCAGGTTGATAAGAAAAATCAAATGTGCTTAATACTTCTAATTTTGGGAACACAATGTAGAACCATTCTGTATTGCTAAGACGTGCCGCGGCATGGTATGCTTCAGTCTGTCCTTTAACGTTTTGAATGCGTTTTGCTCTTGGACATTGTGTTTTGAGTATCTGCCAATGTTTTTCAGCGTTAGGTTCATCATAACTTATAAAAATTACGTCCATTTTAGTGCTGATAGTTGCAGGTGTTGATTTTTTTTGAATGTGTGGATAATCATAAACTTGTTCTGTAATGTAAGGCCCTGCTTCTTTAGGAACCAACATTACATCATTGTCTGGACCAAATGCATAAATTGTAGCAGGTGACCAATAATCCGGTGCAAAATCATAAGCAAAGGTATTCACTTGTTTCGCTTTTTTGTTTGTAATCCAAAAATATTTACTTTTAATATTTTGATATCTGTCTTTAATTTCTTTGGCAAAGTCATAATGGTCTATAGTTATACTGTGATAAGGTAGCCGTTTGACTGCTTGTTGCTTGTTAAAATTAATTGTTTGATAATGTTTAAAGTTTACTATCTCTTTAGATTTTACATCAAACGAATGTTTATCAACAAAAAAGGTGTCACCATATTCTTGCGAATTACTAGCAAATGTGTGCAAGTGATCATAAGTCTCTTCATCAGGCAACCAAGTAAAATCAAAATTACTATAATCACAATTTCCAGATAACACCCAAAAATATTTTGTATTGCATTTGTTAGTAAGCCGTTTAAGTGTGTCTAAATGATTATCAAAAAATCTTACGTCTTGAGTCTTTACATTTACAGATTCCTTAGAAGTTTGGCTATTATAATCAAAAAAATCTAAAAAAAATTTATCATAAGCATTTACATCGCCACGCACAACAAAGTCGTTCCGATATTTAAATTCACTTGTATTGTTTACCCAATCCTTATGGACAAACATGACTCCACTATTTTTTTGCCATTTGCTTCCAAAAATGTGTAAAAAGTTTGTTTCCCAAAAGTCTGGATACCAGCCAAAGTCAATAGTGTTAGGGTCAACATCCGACGGCACTATCCAGCAATACTCTGATGTCATTTTATTAGCACACCTTTTAGCAACTTTTTGCCAACTATCAAAAAATCTAGTAGTTTGAATTTTATGTTCTGCTTGTAATTGTGTTTTGTAATTTTGATGTGATCCAGTATCAACATAAAACACTTCATGTTTAATTGTACGGTGTATTTTTAAAAAATTATTAATATGTAATTCAGCAGGAAATTTATGTTCTAAAATTATACCATTGTCTGCTAATCCATAATTGTTAACACCACAATGCCTAAAACTTTTTAAATCAACACTAGGCTGCCATTGAAAGTCAAAATTAGAAGTGTTTGCATATGAACTTACACGCCAATAAGGTGATGTCTTTACACTTCTCTCATTTGTAACGGCATATGGAATATTATTTTTAAGTCTTTGAAATATTTGATTTGACCCAGGATTGCCATGGTCTACGAATAAAACATCGTATGCCATGACAATTATTCCTCTGGTTTATCTTCTACAGGTTTTGTTTCTATGTCTTCTTCTATTGGTTTAAGAGATTCTACAAACTCAGGCAAAACTAATTCATTGTTTTCCAATTCAGTTAATGCTTCAATTGTAAATTTGCTTTGCTGTTTTACCCATTCTTGTTGTTCTGCTGTGTGGTACTTTACTCCTTGAACTGACTTTTGTTTTTGCCGTGCTCTCATGGCCAATAGCCTAATAGTTTGAAACCTATTGTATCCTTGGTCAAGGCCTTTTTTAATAGCAGTTTCGTGGAATACTTTTCCCATTACTCAGCGTCAGACTTTTTAGTTGATCCAACAGGTCTGCCTCTTTTTGGTCTTAGACTTTCGTCCAAACTATAAGCATTTTCTCTTACAGTCTTAGCCTGTGTTTCGAGGCCTTCTGCTTGTAACAATAAATTTTGTGCTTCCTGTTTATTCATTTCAAGAATATTTTCAGTTTCCTGTAATTTTGCCGCACCTGATTGGGTTGCGATTTCTTTATTTAAATCGTCCAAAGCAATAGTAGTGCCTGCATTTGGCATTACATGTACTTGATCAGTTTTAACTTTAACAAGCATTCCTGATTCATGTAAAGCGTTAAGCATATTTTTTCCATCTGGAAAGGCTCTTCTGTTAGCCACTTCATACAATTCGTTTGCCTGTTGCCCTTCTGGTGAGTCTATCATTGCAATAAAGGCATCATGATATAAGGAAGGAAGATTATCTGTAGATACTACTAATGCAGAATCCTTTTCCTCCGGAAGTGTTCTATACATTATGGCTACTCTAGTTCCGGCATCTTTCATTTTGCCGATATGTTTTTTAATTGTGGCCATTACTTGTCCTCTCCTGTTGGTTCAACTGCTGGTGCGTTCGCCGGCATTTCTGTTGCTGGTTGTTGTAATGTTGGTGCTGGTTCACCTTCTGGTTTCGGTAACGAATCTAAAAAGCCTTTCAACTTATTGTAAACAGTTCCTACCGTCGCCATCTCATCGGCTTTGAATGCTCCTCTTCTTGATGCTACATCAAATATCATTGCAATATTCTGTAGATCACCAACCGAGAGTCCTGACTGAGCAGGTGCTTCTGCTGGTGCTGTAGCAGATTGTGTTTCTGCTGGTTTATTTTCTTCTGACATATTTGTCTCCTATAGGTTATTATAAATTATAACAATAGACACCCGTCGATGTCAATGTAATTATATGCGTAGTTAATTGGTTGTAAATTCTTGAGTGAATTGCTGTACAGTAAGTTCTTTTAAGTTGCTGTGAGGCTTTAAATTGCGTTTTTGAGCCCCAATTCTGTAGAAATTACAGTTATCATACCG
>MDTB01169405.1_pt1 | contig 56081 bp, 52 predicted proteins | sample 811161 | NCBI WGS metagenome assembly MDTB01 (sample SAMN05326650, study PRJNA326480) | marine metagenome | isolation source: seawater | place: Mediterranean Sea | collected 2009 | reverse complement strand
TTAATCCTGGTGAATTCAAATTATTATTTGGACCAGGAGCAGATTCCAAGTTACAGGCAACATTTAAAATTGTTAAAAATAAAAATGCTACAATAAGTGACAGTCAAATTAAATCAGATGTAATAAGTGCTATTGACAATTTCTTCAGTATTGATTTTTGGGATTTCGGAGAAAATTTTTACTTTACCGAATTGGCAGCTTACATACATAACCAAACAGCACCAGATGTGTCTAGTGTTGTGATTGTTCCATCTGAATCAGGAAATTCATTTGGATCTCTATTCCAAGTTTACGCTGAAGACAACCAAATTTTTATTAGTAGTGCCACTGTAGACAATGTTGAAATCATAACTTCAATATCTGCAGAAACTATTAAAGCAACAGGCACTGTGGTTTCTTCTTCAACCATTGTTTCTTCAACAGGCACAACAACATCCACAGGCACCACAGGCACCACAGGAACAACAGGCACAGTAGCAAGTTCTGTAACAACAACAACAGGAGGTACTAGTGGAGGCTACTACTAATGAGCAAATCTTCTAGATCTTCCAGTTCACTTCTTCCTGGAATATTTCAAACAGAAAAAAATAAAAGATTCATATCTAGCACAATTGATCAATTAATTGAGCCTACAGTACTAGATAGATTGAATGCATATGTAGGCCAAAGATATAGGCCAAGTTATAGGACAAATGATTTATTTTTAGATGAGTCTTCTTCAGATAGACAAAACTATCAATTAGAGCCAACAGTAATTTATAAGACTGATGGTGAAAATATTGATTTTGCCACAACCTATATTGACACTGTTAACAAAATACAAGCTGACGGCGGATCTACATCAAGTCATGCCAGTTTATGGAAGCAAACACATTATTCATATCAACCTCCAATCAACATTGACAAATTATCTAATTATAGACAGTACTATTGGCTGGAAAATGATCTACCGAATATCACTTCTAGATTAGGAACTCCAGGCAGTGAAGTTACATTTAGTGTGACAAATAATGCTTTCGGTGGATATCAGTTTACACATAAATCTGAAAGCAATCCTGATATTATTGTATACAAAGGAAACACATACAACTTTGACATAAATGCGTTAGGACATCCGTTCCATATCAAAACAAAACTTGGCACAGGCACAGATAATCAATTCGAAGATTATGTAACCAATAATGGCACAGATAATGGAACAGTAACGTTGAAAGTTCCAGCTTCTGATAGTTCTAGTCAAGTCGAAACAGTTCTATTTTATCAATGTCAGTATCATGCCGCAATGCACGGAAGAATAATAATCAAAGATTTAGCTGATGAAAAATTTGACGTCACAGAAAATATTGTTGGCTGTAAAAAATACACTGATCCAACAGGCTTAGTGTTTAGTAATGGAATGAACATTAGTTTACTTGATGATGTTGAAGGAACATACAGTAATTCAACATTTCATATTACAGGAGTAGGAGAATATATTACACTTACAGGAAAAGATAATTTTGTAGTATATGAAAGTTTTGCTACTACAACAGGCAATCTTTTCGATGAAAGCGGCACTTCGGGATTCGACACTGTAGGATTCGATCAGACTACAGGACAAAGTAGCAAGCCAGACTACTGGACAATCTCTCGAGGAGGTAGAGACTTGAATGCTTGGTCACGTTCGAACAGATGGGTACATGCAGATGTAATAAAAACTTCAGCCGATAAAAACAATATCGAAATCAAACTATCAGAAGATATCAGGGCCAAAAGACCCATTGTGGAATTCAATGCTGGTATTGAATTATATAATCATGGCATTGATGGACAAGTTGTGGACGTAATTGACACAAGCATCACAGATGCACTTTCCAAAATCCAAGGAAGTTTAGGATTCATAGCAGATGGTACTTCATTGAAAAAAGGTGATAAAGTAATTTTTTTAAATGATCCAGATGTTAATAATAAAGTTTTTACAGTAGATTTTGTTACAATAGGAGACAGTACACAACTTTTACAATTGTATTTGATTGATGATTCAACAGCTTTAGCAAGTGGAACTAGTGTAGTTTCCAAACGAGGAGACACCAAAGGCGTCACATATCATTATGATGGCTCAACGTGGAAAGCATCTCAATCGAAAACTAAAATACAACAAAAACCATTGTTTGATATCTTTGATAAAGAACATGTATCGTTATCTGATAACTCCAAGTATATTTCGTCAAATTTCACAGGCACAACGTTATTTGAAGTTGCTACAGATTCGCAAGGCACGCCAGACACTGTGTATGGGACAACTGTATTATATGATAGTGTTGGACTGATAAACAATTTAAAGTTCAACGATACATACAATTCAGAAAGTTTTTCATATGTTGATAATGGTGTGCTACAAACACAACCCATACGTCAATATCATTTCCATATTAGAAGTCCGCTTGATTTACAATTTAGTGCAAGAAATAATTGGATTACTTGTAGTATTACAAATCCACAAAAAATCATACAGCTATATCAACCGCAAACAGATCAAGTTGATTTCATAGTTGATCACTACAATAATGCTTATCAGTTGTCTGATATCGAAATCCAAGTATTTGTTGACGGCGTGCGAACTAGTGATTATACAACAGTAACAAAGGGTACAAAACTTTTTGTAAGACTATCTGATCCCCAAAATGATAGTGTAATATCAATCAAATGTTTTAGCACATCAGGAACTCCTTCAGGAACAGGATTTTTTGAAGTGCCGTTAGGATTACAACGCAATGCTCTAAATGAAAATATCACTTCTATGACACTTGGAGATTTGATAAAACATTATTCATTAGCAACCGATGAACATCCTGATTTTGTAGGCACTGCGATAGGATCTAATAATAGTCGTGATATAAGTGACCTTATGTCTTATGGTACATTAATAATGCAACATGAAGGTAATGATGCCCTTGCTTCAATTTTAACACGTGATGAAGTACTAAATTTAACTAAAGCTATTAGATTTGTAGGTAGAAGTTATGATCAAATAAAAAATTCTATAGTACAAAATGCTAATTCTGTAATTGACCCAGGCAACACAGCAGATTATCTAGATTTAATCCTAACAAAGATTAACCAAAATAAAAATTCTACAATGCCATTTTTTGCTTCAGACATGTTACAGTATTCCAACGATAAAAACACCTTAGAATATACTGTTGTAGATGGCACAATAAAAAATTACCCAATGTCATCAGCATTCAATTTGAACACGCTTACATCTAAAGCTGTGTATGTTTATATCAATAATAATCAAATTTCTTTTTCACAGGACTACAAATTTATTAGTGCTGATGATTCCACAGCAATGGATGGAATAAACATTTCAGCATCTTTATCAGTAGGAGACAAAATTAAAATTGTTGAATATGATAACACAAATGGTAATTACATTCCACCAACTCCAGCTAAACTAGGATTAGCGCCTAAATTTGTACCTGAAAAATTTTTAGATGACAGTTATGTTACAGCACAAAATGTTATTAAAGGACATGATGGATCAATTACCATTGCTTATGGTGACTTCAGAGATGATTTGCTGTTAGAATTTGAAAAAAGAATTTTCAACAACATTAAAATTGAGTACGATTACAACATTGAAATAGACTATGGCTACTTCCGAAATAACGAATACACAAAAGCAGAAACTAATAGGGTATTCGCTAAAGACTTTTATACATGGAGCGGAAAGAATGCTGTAGATTATACCACAAATGAATTTTATGATAAATCGGAACCTTTTACATACAATTGGTCACAGTATCGAAATTCAATTGATAATAAAAGTTTGACAGGACATTGGCGAGCAATTTACAAAGAATGGTATGACACTGACACACCACATCTGACTCCATGGCAAATGTTTGGATTTTCTGTTAAGCCAGATTGGTGGGATACACGTTATGGTGAAGCACCATATACATCTGGAAATGCACTACTTTGGAATGACGTTGAAAATGGATTCATTTCTCAAGGCAGTAGGGCAGGGTACAACAAATATTATGCACGTCCTGGTGTGTCAACAGTAATTCCTGTAAATGAAGCTGGCCAATTACTTGCTCCTGACAATGCTGGCATTATCGGACAAAGCACAATACTTGAACGTCAGCAAGGTGATAATTGGTTATATGGTGATGAAGGGCCTCCTGAAACAGCTTGGAGGAGGTCATCTAGTTATAGATATGCTGAACAATGTGCTAAGTTTTTGCTGAAACCTTCACTCTACGCAGGCACTATGTTTGATGTAAGTAGAGTGTCAACGAACGCTGTAGGACAAAAAACCTATAACAATTTATACAGAACTAAAATAAGTGATTATATTTTACCTAATGGTGGGAATCTAACAGCAGGGTACATTAATTTAATTTATGATTATCTTACACATCTTGGACATACTCCAACTTCATATATTGCTAATAGATTTGCTCATATTTCAACACAACTGTCATATAAATTGGGAGGTTTTTCTAACAAAGAAAATCTAAAAGTTGTTTTAGGCGCAGTAAGTCCAGCAAGTACAAATAGGAGTATTTTTATACCTGAAGAAAATTATAATTTACTGCTTTATAAAAGTGCCCCAGTCAAAGCAATAAATTATTCTGGAGTAATTGTACAAAATGATAGCAATGGATACAAACTTTCAGGATACGCTAACTTTGATAGAACATTCACATATTACAAGCCGAAACAATTCAGCGATTTTGATTTAATCAGGATAGGAGCAACAACAGAGTCTTTTACTTTTTGGCAACCTAACACATTTTACACTGCCGGAAGCGTTGTTAAAGAAGGTAACCTATTTTATAGAGCGGCATCTAATATAACAAGTGGATCACAGTTCAGTTCAAACAATTGGTCTGAAATAGGAACAGTTTTGCCTCTCAAAGGTGGCACCAGTGTCAAAAGATATAAAAATTATGACGCGGTAGCTACCAAAATTCCATATGGAACAAAATTTAATGATGCTCAATCTGTAGCAGATTTCCTATACGGATATGATCGATATTTACAACAGGAAGGATTTGTGTTTGACGGATACACTGTTGAACTAGAACAGCCGACTGATTGGGACTTGAGTGTGCGTGAATTTTTATTTTGGTCACAACAACAATGGAGTGATTCTGCTGTTATTACTTTGTCTCCAGCGGCGCAACAAATTAAATTTGTTTTGGAAAACACAATCGGTGATGATATCACTGATAATGAACAATATTATTCTTTACTTCAACAAGATGGATTGCCTATTAATCCTAATGATTTCACAACCAAGCGAGATGATGGCGAGTTTACAATCAGCACTAATCCCGATACAGATGGCATTTATAATGTTGAGATCCGAGCTGTACAGAAGGAACATCTTTTAATAGTTGATAATATTACACGGTTTTCAAATGTTGTGTTTGATGAGAAACTTGGAAACAGGCAGGATCGAATTAAACTAATAGGATTCAGAACCGCTAATTGGAACGGTGACTATTATTCTCCAGGATTTGTAGTTGATAGAGCAGTAGTTTCAACATGGACATCTAATATTGATTATCGAATAGGTGATGTAGTAATACATCAAACAAAATATTACACTGCGATAAAGACACACACATCAGGTGATAATTTTGATGCTACATTTTGGAAGGAGAAACAACAACCAATAGCAGATCTATTGCCTAACTGGGACAATAAGGCTGAAAGTTTCAGAGATTTTTATTCATTAGATACAGAAAATTTTGACGCTGATCAACAAAGATACGCTCAACATTTAATTGGATATCAACAAAGAAGTTATTTTGACAATCTTGGATTAGACGAATTAACACAATATAAATTTTATCAAGGAATGATTAGGGATAAAGGCACCATATCACCTATACAAAAGTTTGTTTCTGCTCCACAAAATAATCAAACTGTTTCATATGAATTGTTTGAAGAATATGGTTTTAGGGTAGGAGATTATGGAGGACATCGAACTCAGATTGAACATGAATTTATTATAAATGAAAAAACACATCGCGAACAACAACTAGCATATGAAGTTACCTCCACAACAAAAAATGATGAAGGCTCTGTAATCAACATTAGTCAGACCGATCTGATAAAGCGTCCTACTGTGTTTTCTACTGTATTGTTTGACACATACACATACAATACAACAAACACTATAGACAGCATATTCAAGTTTCCTGTGGCGGGTTATGTTCCACCAGGGGCAACAAATTACGCTGTATTCAATGAAGAAGACATTGTTAACTTAGACAATACTGATTTCAAAGAAGGTTCAACTGTTTGGATAGCCAACACACCAAAAAATGATTGGGACGTAAGAAGACTTAATTCATTAGGAGTATTTGTCAATGAATATAAAAGTTTCGATAACAAGTTACAAATCACAACATCAGAGCCTCATAATTTAAATACAAATGATTATATCTCAATCATCTCAGTAAACGATTCAGTCAACGGAACATATCAAGTAATAGAAGATGATAGCACAGATAACGATAGAAAGTTTACGGTAAGTTTTGACAATACACTTGATTCAACCAATGATATTGGTGATATCTTTAGATGGCAGACTGTAAGGATTGATAGTATGAGTCAAATCAATACAATAGAGCCGGCAAAAGGATTCAACACTGGGGACTATGTGTATGTTGATAATGATTATAAAAATGGAAATGGAACTTGGGCCATTTATCAAAAACAACAAAAAAGTCAATATGAACGAAACACTGATGACTCTTTTTCACAAGTGTTAAGTGCCAACGGTGAAGCAGGATCAGACATTATTGTAAACGACACAGGCACTGTGGCCGCTATAGGCGTTCCTGGCGCAAACAAAGTTTTTGTTTATTATAGATCATCAAGAGATAAAAGTTTTACATTAAGAAATGAAGTTGGACTAGACATTGGCAACACAGCAAATGATGATTTATTCGGAAAAAATATTACCGCAACCACAGATGGTAATAGAATTTTTTCTTCTGCCCAAGCAACAGGAGATATAGTAAAACTTACACTATCCACTACCCCAAGAATTTTTGTAAGGGGATCAACAATTACTGGTGCAACTTCAGGAGCAACAGGAAAAATATTACATGCTGATGCTGATCTTGATGTAATTTATGTAAAAAACACAGGAATAACCAATTTCGAAGAAGAAGACTTAGATTCTGGAGATTCATCGTCGATAGTTACAGTGACAAAGGTACAAGGGTCAGACGCAACCAATCAAGGAACAGTGTGTTGGATAAATGTTGATGCTAGAATCAATTACGCAATAACACAAAATATTCTTCCGCCTGAAGTGAACAATGGTGGAGAATTTGGCTTTGACTTGTCAGTGTCTGGAGATGGAACATGGCTCATTGTTGGCCAACCTGGTGGTCCAACTGATTCAGTTGGCGATGATAGGGGCACAGTACACGTTTTCAAATATGCGGCAGACGGATCAAGTGCAAGATACGATCATGTTCAGACATTAGTTCCTGACAGTGAATCACAAGTTGGTTCAAGATTCGGAGCATCAGTGTCTATTTCTAAAGATGGAAATACAATAGCAGTTGGTTCGCCAAAAGCAAACAATGATAGCACTACCACTGACGATGGCACTGTCTTTATATTCCGTCTGATAGGAAATACTTTCAATGAACAAGAAAAATTACGTCCAACAAGTTTCGACACCGAAAAATTTGGTACCGCCATTAAATTATCAGATGACGGAACAGATTTATTTGTGGGTGCGCCTTTTTATACAGGAACTCTTGTGGATCAAGGCTGTGTGTATCATTACAGGTTAAATCAGAATAGTTTCATTGGTGATGGAAGCACCACATCATTTACAACTGATTTCGATATTGACCAGTCTGTTAAAATTGGTGTGGTTGATGGTGCTTTAAATGTGGTCCAAAATAATGATGGTTCGACATTGCCATATTTTATTGCGAGCGGATCAAGGGGAATAGAATTTTCAGCGGCACCTGATTCTGGAAATAGAATTACCATAAGCCAATATATCTTAGTTGAACAACTTGTTTCAAGCAACCCTCAGAACAGTCAAAATTTTGGAAATAATATAGAATACAATGACGATACCCTCGTTGTTCAGGCTGTACAAGGCGATCAAAAAATTACTACAAGTTTTGATTTATATCTTGATGACGGAAGCACAATTCAACAAAATAACACTACATTCGACAATGAATCAACTAGATTTGTAACCACAAAACTAGATGTGGGCCAAGTGTTTGTATTTTCTAAGTTTGAAAAAAATTATGCTCAAGAGCAGTCGTTGACAATAAATGATTTACAGAAAGGCAGTAGATTCGGTGATGCCATAGCAATATCTAGTCTTGAACTTTTTGTAACTGCTTCGCAACAAGACACAACTTTTGAACAAAGTGGTCAAATTTATAGTTTTAACAAGGCCAATAATAACACTGGATATGCATTAATAAACACACAACCAAATGTTATAGAGGTGGATAAAATCAATAAGTCTTTTGTTTACAACAACAAAACAAAAAAACTTATTACTACAATGCCTATTATAGATCCATCTAAAGGAAGATTGTTTCCAGAAGTCGAAAAAAATATTGATTTCAAAACTCCTTATGATCCTGCCGACTATAACAGTTGGGGATCAAAACAATTAGGACAGGTTTGGTTAAATTTATCAAAATTAAAATTTGCTTGGTATGAACAAGGCACCATAGAAACAAGATTACGAAATTGGGGAAAATTACATCCATCTTCTGTTGTAGAAGCCAAAGAATGGGTGCAATCAAAACTTACACCAACACAATGGAATGTTCTAAGTATTACAAACGAAGGACAGTCAGAAGGCATTACAGGTGTAGCAGAAGATAATTTTGTTACTAATAGAGTGTTTAATTCAACAAAAGGCATATTTGAAAATGTATATTTTTATTGGGTAACCAATCCAACAGTGCTTCCTAGCACAAATGCCAGAACCGTGTCAGCCAGTCAGATAGCACAGTCTTTAGTATCACCTATATCCTTTTCAACTAATTTTGCCGTTGTGTTAAACAACAATTCTATAGGGATATCAATTGATAACAATATATTAGAAGCACAAGACACAATATATCATATTGAAAACACAACTGACAAACATCAATTACCAAAGCACGTTGAACATGTCATGATAGCTAAAAATGATCCTTCATCAGTCATCCCTACAAAACTATCAAATAAACTATTTGACAGTCTAATTGGATTTGACAAATCAGGCAATCCAGTTCCAGATCCTTCTTTGCCCGAAAGCATGAAATATGGTTCTCTTGATCGACCAAGACAAGGATGGTTCAAAAATAGAATTAACACACTTGAAGTAATTACAAAATTTATTAATTCAAAATTATTATTACGTCCATATTCTACGCTGAAAGATTTTACAAAATTTAATTTAATTGATCCTATTCCAAGTTTAAAATTAGGTGAATATGATATAGAAGTAGATACAGAACTAGAATTGGATTATATTAACACAGAATCATTTTTATCTGGAGTAAAAGTTTTAGTTTTAAACGACTCTACTGCTAATAATAGATGGTCACTTTACACATATCTTGGCACTAACAAGGGATATCAAAGAACAAAAACACAAACTTTTGACACAACATTATTTTGGAAATATATTGATTGGTATGCTAGTGGCTATGATAGTGGCACTGTCCCTGACATTGTTGTTGAAAATGAAAAAGACAAAAATGTTGCACAATATACTCCTGGCCAAATTGTAAAAGTAAAAAGTTCATATGATGGAAATTTTAGAATTTATCTTGTAGGATCTACCAGTTTAGAAACAATTGCTATAGAAAAAGGAACTATAGAACTAGCAGATTCTCTATACAATTATGTTGACAACCAAGTTGGATTTGGAGCTGATGCTTATGATGACAATCTATTTGACGAAGAAGCAGTTGAAGAACTTAGAAACATCCTAAATGGCATACTAGATTGGTCAATTGATGAAGATGCTGTCCTATTCAATGAATTATTTTTCTTATCGACAAGAATAGCACAAGTCGAACAAAAAGATATTGATTGGGTGTTTAAATCCTCATTTGTTAAGTTGATAAATTCTTATTCAAGTCTGGAGCAATTAAGAGAATATCAAATAAACACAACAGAATCTGTATCTGAATTTCTGAGAGAAATTTTGCCTTTCAAGTCTACAGTAAGAGAGGAAGTAACAGCTTATGAAAATATTGATACATTTGCTGGCGATGTGACAGACTTTGACAACAAATCTTACTATGACAAAGACAACAAACAATATGTTTCACCTTATGTCGACTATGATGATAGCACATATTTTAGTGTGTACAATGACAATCCTTGGAAATTGTATTCTGAAAACTACAAATATCAAATAGGAAAAATTGTTGTAGATATACCAGGAGTTGGATATACAGAGCCGCCAGTGGTTAGTATAACAGGAGGTGGAGGTAGTGGAGCTATAGCTACAGCAGTATTAGGTAATGGAGAAGTAACTGCTATCAAACTGACAAACGCTGGAAGTGGGTATATCACAACTCCAACAGTAACTTTGATAGGGGGAGGTGGTTCTAGTGTAACCACTGAAGCAAAAGCCCATGCTGAAATAGAAAATAAAAAAGTAAGGACACTTGATACTCAACTTAAATTTGATAGAACAGATACACTACACAAGATTAGTAATGCAACAATTAAAACATGGTCACAATTCACCTCATATGTAACAGGAGACAACATCAGATATCTGGATGAAATATACAGAGTGACTGAGCCATTTACAAGTGGCAAGACATTTAGTTCAGATGTAACTTTATCAGATTCATCGAGTATTTCAAGCACGGCTCCATTAAAAGTTTGGACAGCGGCTGACAGAATTCATGCTTATTATTCTCCTACAGCAGGAATGGCAGGACTGATCGGTGATGGCTCTACAACATCCAATGCCTACTCACAGTTAATGTCGGGCATAGAATATAAAGGAGTAAAAGTCCAAGGAAACACTTTTTTCTCAAGTGAAGGCTATGATGTTGCTTATTATGATCAAACACTTTATGATGCAACAGCAGATGCGCCAATAACAAATCCAGCTGCCATACCTAATTTAGATCAAATTTTAGACTCAAAAACATTTACTACTGACTTAGGCAAACGAGCTGAGGACGTAAATGTGGTTGGTGATGCGTTTATATCAGAATATTCTGCTCATGCTCCTGATGAAGTGTTACCTGGTGGTGTATATGACACAATGGATATGAAAGTATTCACAAAAGCAACTGACGGAGCTTCTATAATAGCAAGTAAAGTGTACAAAGGAGACGGATCAACCACCATATTTGCCACTCCTGATCTAGGCGCACTGGATGGATTAAGAGTTTTTGTTGACAACCAGTATAAAAAAAGCGGCGTTGATTACACATTAGACTATGGTTCTAAACAGATTGTTTTTACCACAGCTCCAATTAATAAGTCATTAATTAATATTAAATCAATTAGAGTATCACTAGATAATTTGTTAGGAACTTTCAAATTCGATGGCGATGGCACCACAGTAGTGTTTAATATTCCAGTAGTGTTTAGTGTTATTACACAATCTTATATCTTGGTCGATGGTGTAAGAAATACGACAGCTACACTGTCCGCTAATGGCAAATCAACAGATATCACATTCACTTCAGCACCAGCATCAACATCTAAAATAGAAATATTTGTGTTTGATTTACCAAGTGGCACAAAAGCATTTGGAGAAGTAATAACCACTCAATACAATGACTTTGATGATAGCACAGCGATTGAACTTGATCCTCGAGCTTTTATAGTTGGGCCACATCATCATAGAGTCCTTGTAGAAGGAGTCGCCCATGATGGAACTAACAGATATAAATTGAATCCACCTCAAGTGGCATATTATACAGGAGATGGTTCTACTTTTGCTTTCCAAGTGCCGGACAATCCAATATCTTCTACATTATCTAACGAAACAAATATTGAAGTTTGGAAAAATGGAGTGTTATTGGATTCAGGAGATTACTCAGTGTCTTTTGATATAGCCAATAAGGGTGTAGTAAATTTAGCAACAGTTCCAACCTCTGAGGATGGTATTGCTGTTGTCTTTAAATTAGGCCATGACTATGAAGTATCAGGCAGTGGCCAATTAACATTAGTAGGCGATTGGAGTGACGGATCAACCTTAAACAACGACACACTATTTGTAACAACTTTTTCTAACCACGACAAGATGGGGCTACGCACAGAACTATTCTCAGGAGCCTCAGGTAGATTTAGGGGTGACACCCAGGATTTTGGACTAATCACAGCATCCGTTGACTTGATAGTAGATCGAGGCGACTTAGGAGTTGTAGACACAGTCAGTGAAGATTTTGGTTCGATTGGAGAGGGAATATTTTCAATTGACAACCCTATTTCAACATTTACCTTGTCAGCGACACCATTGAATAGTGATTATACATTTGTGACAATCAATAAAGAATACATTTTAGCAAACCATGATTATAGATTAGAAGGTAATAAAATTTTCATTCCGAAAAGAGTTCTGTCCTTGACTGATGTAATCTCAGTGACATATGTTTCTGCCACTGTCACTCAGCCATCAATAGCATATAGAATTTTTAAAGACATCATCAATAGATATCATTACAGAAGAATAAGTTTGACACACAGTGCCAAGTTAAGTTTTGATATTTCAAAAGACACATCAATTATTGAAGTTACTGACGGAACTGTATTGCCCGAACCTTCACCTAGCACAAACACTCCTGGAGTAGTGTATATAAATCAAGAAAGGATTGCGTATTTTTCAAAAGTTGGAAATGTGCTCAGTCAAATCACCAGAGGTACATTAGGCACGCCAATACAAAATCACTCAAAATTTGACTTTGTGGTCGATGCTTCATTAGTACAGGATATTCCATATTCTGACACGACGACCACTGTAACCAAAACTGGAGATGGAAGCACTGTTAATTTTGATCTTGGATTTGTTCCATCATCCAAAGATCAAATTTCTGTGTTCGTTGGAGGCACAAGATCATTTGATTTCGAACTTGGAGTCGACTCTAGTGGTGCAATTACATTTACAACAGCTCCTGGTGACGGAGTTGCTATAGAAATAATTAGAAAAGCAGGTACAGTTTGGTACGACCAAGGAACATCTACAGCTGCCAACGGACTTGGACTTCAAGCGGCTACTGGAGTGCAGGTTAAATTTTTACAAGAACATCCAACGAGTTTATTCTTAATAACGAATTAATTATATTTTGATTGTGATTAATCTTGGATGGGTATCAGCATCATTTACTAAAGATCGTCCGATAATACAGATAGGATTAGGCTCTTCTGATACAACAGCATGTCCAGGAGTTGATGATGTTACTAGAGCATCACCTTTGTTTACTGATCCAACAACTTTACATTGTACCTTGCCTTTTAGTGCTATAGCAGGCCCATCTTCATGTTGATTCATTAGAAATGCCCACTTCTCACTTACAACGCCAGCCACCTTTGGATCGTTCTGTTGTGAAGATTCAGTTATTTCCGCACTTCCACCAATGACCATTACATGTCCTTCAGAATACACCGCATCAGTAGTATATCTTTCTGCCAAGTCAGCGTATTGTGCCGCTGATGCAGTAGTAGACAAAACGTTTGTTGATGGATTATAAGTTAGATCTGTGTCTGTTTCTATGCCTTGTGTGCCTGTGGCTCCATCCACAAAAGTTATAAACACACTTTCATTGGCAGTATTGTTTGCTGATACAGTTACATTAGTTGCTTCTGTGGCTGTGTCGGCATTTCCAACAAATCCACCTGCTGAAGTAACAGCACCTGATATGTTAACAGCATCTGCAATTTGTATTGCTGTTGAGTCTGACGAACTAATTGTGTTTACGTCAATTGACTTGTTGAGAGCAAAAGTCACGCCTGTCCCAGCCACAGTTGCGGTAATGCTGTTGCCTGACCTGAATTCTAAATCATTTGTCTCCAATAAAACTGATCCCGCATTTGAAGATGAATCACTAAAATTAAGTGTATCGTGTGCGCCAACTTCAGCATCTACATATGCTTTAATGGACTGTTGAGTTGCCAAAGCAGTTGCACTATTACTACCCATTGCGTCTTCATCTAAAATAGTCGACACAGCAACACCACCATCAAAGGACAAGTTGCCTGTAATAATTAAACCATCGTTGACGGTGACAGAAGTAGAATCTGTTGATGAAATTGTATCCACATCTATTGCTTTGTCAAGTGTGATTACAACTGTGCCTGCAGAATCTGATGATGTTGTGACACTGTTTGATCCAGTAATACGTAAAGTGCCTGTTCCATCAGCTGCCACAGGAACTCCAGCACTGTCATCTGCAGATATAGTAAAAGCAAAGGAGCTTGGAATCTCACTAAATTTAGCAATTCTTATTCCCCCTGCTGTGCTACCATCATGCACTCTCATTGTATTTAGATCAGTGTCTACGGTTACTTCGCCTATCGCACCAGTGAATGTCGAATGTTGGGAAGTTGTTCCTCTTCGTAATTGTACTTGAGTTGTCATGCGTTGTATTTATGTGGACCAAAAACACACTGCTATAATTTTCGTATATAAATACACAGCATGGCAGATTCAAACAGTTCAGATCAATCAACAATTAAACCAGACGAACAACAGGGTTTGGATATTCAAGGTCATATCAAGATTTTTGATCCAGAATCAGGGCAGGTTTATGTTGATAAAAACAATGCCATACACTATGAAAATTTTTCAGAAGCACTGGCAAAATCCATAGCAAATAGATCCACAGGATTTATTGAAGAAATGCACTTTGGCAACGGCGGAACATCAGTAGACAACACTGGAATCATTACCTATTTGACTCCAAACACCACTGGAGACAATGCTAATCTTTACAATAGAACATATTATAAAAGTGTAAATGATAATTCGTCTCTCAATACAGATACAACACGAAATAAAATTTCAATATTTCATACAAATGGCACAACCTTCACAGATCTAGTTGTAACTGCTTTGTTAGATTTTGGTGAACCAGCTGGCCAGGCGGCATTTGATAACACAACAACAATTAATGACACCTTCACATTTGATGAATTAGGACTGTTTTCATGGGAAGGCACAGCTGGAACAGGCAATTTGCTTACACATGTAATATTCCATCCGGTACAGAAGTCCTTAAATAGACTTATTCAAATAGACTACACAATAAGGATCCAAAGTTTAACAAACTTTGTAGACAGTTAAGAAGTAAATATAAAAAATGGCATATACAATTAACAAAACAGATGGAACAGTTGTAGCAACAGTGGAGGATGGAGTCCTTGATACTACCACAACACTACAATTAATTGGAAGAAATTATCAATCATACGGCGAGCCTTTTAATGAAAATCTTGTAAAATTACTTGAAAACTCTGCCAGTACTTCAGCACCTTCTTCACCACTGACAGGCGAACTATGGTATGACAAAAGTGCTAACACACTTAAGGTTTATAACGGATCAAATTTTGTAAACGTTGCTGTAGTCAATTCAAGTACACAACCGACAGTTGGTTTATCCGAAGGCACACTATGGAATGACACAACAAATGATCAGTTGTTTATGTATGATGGATCTGGATTTGATCTTATAGGTCCTATTTTTAAAACTGGTGATGGGATTTCTGGGTTCAGAGTTGACGTTACAAATTTAGCAGGTGGAGGAACAACAAATTTATTAGGACTATACTTAGATGGAACACGTGTTGGTATTTTATCAACAGCATTGAGAGAATTAGATACTGCTCCTGATGGCTTTGGCACAACAACCATTCAGCAAGGACTAACATTATATTCTCCTAGTGATTCAACTTCATTTAGACTACAGGGCACTGCTCAAAATGCCTTAGAACTTGGCGGAAAAGCGGCCACTTCTTACATGTCTAATGATGAAAATGAAACTATGACGGGCACACTTACCATTTCTAACAACAGTGGATTAATTATAGGTGCGTCTAGTGATGGAACAATTGATGTTTCAAATAGTGACTTAGTAATAACAAATAATAACGCAAATCAAAACATTATATTCAAAATTAATCAAGCATCAGTTGTCACAACCGCAATGACTGTTACGGACACAGCAGACGTTGTCATAGCAGGAAATTTAACAGTGGGTGGAAATCTAACCACAGCTGGTTCTTCTTCATCCTTTGCGGACAGTGTAATAGCAATTAATGACGAAAACGGAAACAGTGGCACACGTGATTCTAACCAAAACGCAGGATTATTAATAGATGGCGCTGAAGCGTCGAACGATGTGACCTTCCAAGTTAACGGAGCCGACGGCGGTCCTTTAAGATCATCATCTGGATTATCTGTTGCATCAGGCAAAGCCTATGACATAGCAGGCACAGATGTTTTATCCGGAACAACCTTAGGATCAACCATTGTCACTTCATCACTTACAACAGTCGGAGCATTAAATTCTGGATCAATAACAATTGGATTTGGCGACATAGATGTTGGAGATTCGAATTTTGTTGCCGCTGGCACAGTCAGAACAGGTGCACTGATACTTCCGTTCCAACACAGCGAAGACAGTTCTACAAGAGCACAAATTGATAATGTTAGCAATGACGGTAACCAAGCATCTACAAATCCTGAAAAAACAATATTGACTGAGCAGGCTATAAGAGCTTATGTAACCAATCAACTACTTGGCACTGATCTAGTGTTTGAACTTGACATCACAGGATTATCAAATGCCGAGATTGCCGCAGTGTTAGATGTAGCGGCACCACATCCAGCGTTTCCAAATGGAAAGAAAGCAAGAATAATTGGTTTGACACTATCAGCGTCATCAACATCATCATTCAGTTCTGGTTCTATTGGAAATCCAGCTTCGGTATCAACAACCACTACTCTTAATAGATCAAGAAACAGCGACTTATTGTTTACCCTTACAGCAGGCAACTGGGCATACACATCAGGTTAATCTGTGACTAATTTTAATCCGGAAATTGTTCCGAACTACATTTCTAATGTTGATGAAATTATTGAAGAAATAAATCAATATGGCAAGTTCACAAGGCGGCATCCTGGAGATATCCGAGAACATCAGGCCAAAATTAATGGGCCAAAAAGTAGGTTTAGTAGTTGGTTTAGCAAGGACATGCCTCAAAGTACCTTAGACACCATATGGAAGACCATTTCAGATGATAAAAAACACTGTACACAGGTGGTAATAAACAGATATCAACCTGGTGATTTTCTTGTAAAACACTGTGATGCACAAGGAGGTTATTGGCAGTTCAAACTCATATACTTGACAGATGGCCCTCCACACTTTTGCTGGTATGACAATGATGATAAACCCAATTTTGTCCAAGAATCCAAAGGAGCAATGTTTGAAATGGACATTGGATTGTATCATGAAGTAACCAAAATAAAAGCAGGAGAACCAACCAAATTTTCTCTGTGCTTAATTTATGAATAAATAACTATAGATATGTCCAAAGAAAAAAAGACTTTAATGTTTAATGCTAAAACTGGAGTGCTCTTAGGAGCAATGCCGCCCAGCACAATCAACGCCGAGTTGAAACTAGATAAATTCAAATTCAAAGAAGTCGAACTTGATCCTATCAATGAATATTGGGATGGCGATTATGAATCTGGCCAAATCAAGTCAGTTGATGACAAACCAAGATTTTCAGAGGCTGGCGTCAATGGTGCAACTGCGGCATCAATTGAAGAACACTATCCTATACATAAACAAATTAATGTAATTTTAGAAATGCTGAACCAGAGCGAAGTCCCAAATACTCCAGCATTTCAAAAAATGTACGATTATCTAAGTGAACAAAGAGAATTAGGTAAACAAAAGAAAAAAACATACAAAGAGTCAGATGCTTTTGATTATGTGTCCGAAAACGATTTACAGGAGTTTGCCAAAAAGGCAATAGACTTTGATTAATGGCCTATACAATAAACAAAACTGACGGAACAATACTAGCAACTATAGCTGATGGTACAGTAGACACAACAACCAATTTATCCCTATTCGGAAAAAACTATGCTGGATATGGTGAATTACTAAATGAAAATCAAGTTAAACTTTTAGAAAATTTTGCTAACACAACAGCCAATGCTCCCGATAAACCTGTTGTTGGCCAACTTTTTTATGACACAACCTTAAATCAAATACAAGTGTATGATGGCACAGTATTCAAAGCATCATCTGGATCAATTATATCAGCAACTGAGCCAACATTTGGAGCTTCAGGTGATTTATGGTACGATACAACCAATGAACAAATTTATGTGTATACAGGCTCAGCATGGACATTGGTGGGTCCGGCAGCAACCGCAGGAGCAGGTACTACAGGATCAATAGTAACTACAATAACTGATTCAACAGGAGTTTCAAGACCTGTTGTTCAATTGACCACAGGCGATGCTATTGTGGCAATCATTTCGTCAGTAGAATTTACACCACAGTCAACAATTTCTGGTTATGCTACAATTAAAAAAGGCGTGACACTAGGAACACAAATTTCCAGCAACAAATTTCAAGGCACAGCGACTGATTCAGATGCACTGGGTGGTATATCGTCTGCTAATTTTTTAAGGTCGAACGAAAATGATACAGCTACAGGAACCATTAGTATACAAAATGATTCATCACTGATTCTGGGATCAGATGCTGATATTACCATGACACAGTCTGGTTCTAATTTCACTTTAAGGAACGTTACAAGCGATGGAAATATACTTTTCAATGTAAGCGATGATGGAGTAAACACCACAGCGTTGACAGTCACTGGATCAGATGCTTCTGTTACAGTAGCAAACAATTTAACTGTGTCTGGAAACTTAACTGTATCAGGCACAACAATGACGGTCAACACAACAAACACAAACATTGAAGATCCTCTAATTGTTTTGAACAAAAATTCATCATCTATTGGCGACAGAGATGTAGGTATTGTGTTTGATAGAGGCATCAACACAAACACAGCATTCTTCTATGATGAATCAGCTGATGAATTTGTGTGTGCTAACACAACAGAAGATGGCACAACCGCAGGTAATGTAACAATTGCCAGTTACGCTAACATTAGAGTAGCAACACTTACTGGTACAGCAACAGCGGCACAATACTCTGACTTGGCAGAAAGATATCATGCTGACATGCCACTCGAGTCAGGTGATGTTGTTAAATTAGGCGGGACAAAGGAAATAACAAAAACCACCCAAGCAAATGATGGCCAAGTATTTGGCGTGGTGTCTTCACAACCAGCTTATATGATGAACGCTTCAGCAGGTGATGATTCAACTCATCCATATGTGGCTTTATCAGGAAGAGTACCTTGTAAGGTTAAAGGGCCAGTATCCAAAGGAGACAGGCTAGTCTCATCAGGCGAGGCTGGAATAGCCATGGCAGCTGATGACTCAGTTGACGTGTTTGCTGTAATTGGTCGAAGTTTAGAAGAAAACAGTTCAACTGATATTAAATATATTGAAATAGTAGTAGGAAAAAATTAGGAGTATAAATGGCATACGTTACTGGCGATACAATACTAGATGATCATTACAATGGCTTTGCCAACGATAATTCACCTAATAACATCAATAAAATTTGGGGTACAGGCAACGGCAACTATGGATATGGACAAACTAACACAGTATCCACAGTATCAGCAGGTGCGGCAGTGGCGGCATCACAATGGAACACTTTATTAAGTAGAATGCAACTTATAGGTGACCACCAAGGTACCAATATGACAACAGCAGATTCAGGACAACTTTCATCAGGTGATCCTATTGCGGCCATATTAGAAATCAGCACAGACATAACAAGTTTTGGAAACAATAGATTAACCGCGGCAAGTGACGCACTTACCCAAACATCCAATCCAAACTCTGTGAACAAAACATTCGCCGCAACGTGGACCACTAACACAATTCATGAAGTTTCATTCACTTTTGCTTCTTCTGATGCGATGAGATTCTTTTTCAATGCAGGCGGGAAAATAACACATGTATGGAACTTATCAGGTGGCACTAGTGATGGAAAGTATGATGAATGGGTTGATTTGTTTAACACCAAGGCAGCCACATTTACATTTGGCAACAACAATGATTCTCTGTCAGGATCAGGCTCAGCATCAACAAATTTAAATGAAGGCTATCATGGGTCAAACTTAGGTAGTTCATACACAATATATCAAAAAATGTTCGCAGACACAGCTCCATATACAACAAACTATGTGCAGTGGGAAGCAAAAATTGCCGGCGACGCAGGTGACAACGGCGGTAAAGGTAATGTGTTAACACTTAAAGCAACTGCCAGAGACGATGCAGACGACAGTGCTGACTTAGGTCAAGATCCGCAGGATGCTTTCGATTCAGCGGTTACTGGACTTGATGAAGTTGATGGAAACTTATCTTCAAGTTGGACATTCTCAAAACCAAACACAACATATCTAAACAACGACGCTGTTGGTACAATTACAGCTGCCGAAGTATCAGAATCACAAGCATAATTGCTTTTTTGTTTTATCTATAATATAATATAACAATGAGTCAACGTAGGTTTGCTATTAAAAGAGATCTCAATCTTTTGCGACAAAGATGTGAAGCTCAATTAATATTAGTATATCAAGGTGGTATGTTCAGATGTAATGAACACATGGTAACATACAGTCAAACATTACAATCAGGCGACGTTGTAATGGATATTAATTATACTCCTATCAAAATAGATTATCCAGAAGAATTTAAGAAAAAAATACAAGAACAGCATAGAATGATAATGAACGAATATGCTCAGGAGTACAATAAAATTGTTGAATGATCAAGGTATCTTAATTTATAATTTTCCTTCACACATCAATTACACAAAGATTGCTGAATTGTGTGTTACTCAATGTAAAAATTATTTGCCTGATGTGCCAATAATGAGTGTAGGACAACCAATACAAGGAGTTGATCTTCATCACAATTTACATATCCCCTACACTAATAAAAAAGTGTTTGGCAACGTGAGCCGAACTTGGTATAATCTTGCCAGACATCTTTCATATAAAATTTCCCCATGGAACAATACAATTGTAATTGATTCTGATTATATTATCATGTCAACACAATTAAAAAAATTATTTGAAAGCGATCAGCAGATTTTAATGCACAGAGAATGGTATGATATCACAAACGATAAAATTAATGTAATGCCTGTTGGTAAATCTCAAATTGAAATGTTATGGGCAACTGTGCTAAAATTTACCAAGACTCCACATGTGAAAGAATTTTTTAACCTATGGGAAAAAATAATTTTGAACTATAATTATTATGCCAAACTTTTGAATTTTTCACCACGTGTGATCAGGAATGATTATGCTGTCAGCATAGCTTTAAAACAATTAGTAAATTTTGGATCCGTTGATCATTGTGTGATACCTTGGAGCCTACAAACCACAAGGGAAAATGTTGAAATAAAAAAAATTACTAAACAAAAAATTGTACTATCTGACAATAAAAGCAATTTTAATTTAATTTTTGACACACATATTCTAAATAAGGAAAGTTTGGCGGATGCGATATTCTAAAAAACAAGGAATAGGATATCTTACCTATGCTCTCAACACAGATATTGACTATGAAAAATGTGCAGTATTATGGGCATTAAGTTTAAGGGCAACACAAAAAAACAAAATTAAAATTGCTGTCATAGTTAATGATACGCAAACATGTAGAAAAGATCTACATTCTGTTTGTGATTATGTTATTTCAAAGCCGAAAAAAAAAGTAATTAATGAAATGCATTATGAAGCCGATCTATTAACTTTAACTCCTTTCAAAGAAACAATTAAAATGGAGTGTGACATGTTAGTCCCTTGCGATATGAATGTGTGGTTACACACTTTTAGATTACAAGATCTTACCATTACTGGGCATGTGATTAATCACAAAAACAAAAAAGTACACGATTATAGATATAGGCAATTTATTAAAGTAAACAATCTACCAAATGTTTATAATGGCTTATATTATGTGAGACTTACTGAACAAAATGTTAAATTTTATAGAGAATTGGATAAAGTGTTTACAACTTGGGATCAACAAATACGTAAGTTTCGCATGTGGGATAGACATGAACCATCAACTGATTTTGCCATGAGTATTGCTTTAAATAATTTAAGCATGGAACATTGTGTAATGAATACTTTTTTACCAACTTTTGTACATAATAAAAGATATTGTGTGGGCGATTGGCAGTATTATTCTGTTCCAGATCCAAGCAACATAATCATTGATGGAGCAAAAATTGATTATCCATGGCACTATCACACAAAATCAATTGCCACGGAAAATTTAATATCTAAATACAAGCAACATGTATAGAATATATTATACACATGAAGGGGAGATTACGATAGTTGGAGCATCTGATCAGCCAGGAGAGTATATTGAATGCGATCTAAAAACTTTGGAAAAAATACAGGCATCACCACATCTATACAGAATAGAAAATAAAAAAATTGTTGAAAAAACTATTGAACACAAAAAAAGAAAAAAGTTTTACCATACAAATAGTTTTCCTGGATGGATTTGTGTCAAGGACAACTTATTCAACATATTGACATATGCTTCCAATAAACCAAAATGGTTTGATGAAAGAAAACATTCTTGGGTGAAGTATGATTGATGTAGCAGACCTTGATGTAATATTCCTTTCATATAAGGAACCAAACAAAGAATTTAATTGGCTTGACCTAAAGTCAAAGTGTCCGTGGGCAAAACGTGTCGATGGAGTGGAAGGTTCTGATGCGGCCCACAAAGCAGCTGGCGAAGCTTCCAGCACAGAAAGATTTGTTCTTGTTGATGGCGACAATATTGTTGATCCTGCTTTATTTGATCAACAAATTAATTTGAACGATCATAATGAGAACATAGCAATAAGATGGCGAGGACTTAATAATGTTAATGGTTTGAAATATGGAAATGGCGGTGTATCGTGTTGGACCAAAACATTTGTACAAAACATGCAGACACATGAAAACACTAGTGGTTCAGATGAATCGTTGGTTGAATTTTGCTATGAAGATGGTTATCTTGCCTACCCTGAGTGTTATTCAACCACTGTGATCAACCATACTGAACAACAAGCCTGGCAGGCAGGATTCAGAGAAGGTGTAAAAATGTCATTGGATAGAGGACAACGCAAAACTCCTGCTGACTTTGTATCCTCAATACACAAACAAAATCTTTTGTGCTTATTGACTTGGATGGGTGTGGGTGCTGACGTAAAGCATGGACTATGGGCCATGTATGGCGCATGTGAAGGCTGTTATAAAACAATGGTAGCAGATTGGGATTATGTAAATGTGCGTGACTTTAAATATTTAGAACAATATTGGGACGAAAAACTTATCCAAGAAGAAGATCTCGCAAACAGTATTGATCAAATGATTGCGGAACTTAACTATACTTTGGGTATATCAGCGTCGAGATTAGGAGCAGAACAGTCAAAGTTTTTTAAGTTTTGTATGAAATGGTAAGCAAATATCAAACAGATGCTAACAAGGCAAGATTAAAACTAGATAAAGTTTCAGATACTATGTGCTTGGCGAAGTGGATGCAGACATCACTGCATTTGACAACAGGCATGACTAATTCATGTTATCATCCTCCACTGCACAAAATAAATGTTGATCAAATAAAACATGATCCTTCCAAACTACACAATACTGATCAAAAGAAAAATCAACGTGATCAAATGATTAACGGCAAACGTCCAGCTGGATGTAGTTACTGTTGGAAACTTGAAGACAATAAACAGATGTCTGATAGATTCTACAGAAGCGGAGAACCGTGGGCTATGGACAACTATGAAAATATATTAGCAAATCCACAAGCAGATGTCGTGCCAACATATGTTGAGGTTGACTTTTCAAATGCATGTAATTTTAAATGTTCATACTGCTCGCCGCAGTTTTCCACAGCATGGGCACAAGAAGTTGAACAACATGGAGCCTATCCAACCAGTGTGCCACACAATGATCCCACGCATTTCAAAGGCGAACGCAAAGTTTTGTCTCAAAAAGATAATCCGTATGTTGAAGCATTTTGGCGTTGGTGGCCGGATTTGTATCCAAAATTAAAACATTTTAGAATGACAGGAGGCGAACCAATGATGGACAAAAACACATATAAAGTGTTTGAATATGTAATAGATAATCCAAAACAAGATTTACATCTTAATGTTACATCAAACTTTTGTCCTCCAGCTCCGGCACTAGGTGATAGATATTTCAACATGGTAAAAACTATGTGCGATGGAGCAATGATTGAACATTTCATGCAGTTTGTATCTTTGGATGCTTGGGGGGAAAAAGCAGAATACATACGCAACGGAATGGATTTCAACACAGTGTGGTATAATGTAAACAAATATTTGACAGACATCAAAGGACACAATTCAATAACATTTATTATTACCATGAACAATTTAAGTGTGTCCAGTCTTAAAACACTTATGGAAAATATACTACGACTCCGTAAAGAATATTCAACAACCTATCAACGTGTGTGGTTTGATACTCCTATATTACGTACTCCAACTTGGCAACACATTGGCTTGTTGGATCAATCATTTGATGTTTATTTTAAAGAGGCAATCGACTACATGAAGACGCATCATCATAGCACGGACATGGTCGCTTTTAGAGATTTTGAAATTGCTAAACTGCAACGCTGTTATGCTACAATGAGGCAAGGAATCGAAGATAAACATACACATATGGCTAATTTTTGGCGTTTTTTTGTGACACATGATGTAAGAAGAAACACTAGTTTATTAAAAACTTTTCCTGAATATCAGCATTGGTTTAAGGAGTGCCAGCAATTTACAAAATGAACGATTTAGAATTCAAACAAAAATATTTGGACACCAAATCTCCTTCTTTTTGTGCTGCCAAATGGTACAATGCTACAATATGGTTAGGAAGTGGCATGACAACAAGTTGTCATCATCCCTTACCACATAAAATTGACATTGAAGAAATAAAACACAATCCAAGTGCTATTCATAATACAAAAGAAAAAAAAGCACAAAGGAGACAGATGCAGTGTGGTGAAAGGCCATCAGGATGCGAATACTGTTGGAAAATTGAAGATATTGGCAGGGATTCGATCAGCGATAGAGTATACAAGTCAAAAATTTACACAGACAACGATCTTGACTTAGCTTATCAATCAGACCATCAAAGAGATTTTAACTTACGCACATTAGAAATTGCTTTTGATAGAACTTGTAATTTTGCTTGTTCATACTGTAATCCAGCATTCAGCACTACATGGGCAAGGGATATTAACCAAGGTGGCCCATACACTGACATGACCACAGATGGAAGAAATCATTTTACACATTCTCATGCTTCTGCCGAACCATACAAAAAGGATGAGACTAATCCCTATGTGGAAGCATTTTATAAATGGTGGGAGTCTGATCTACACAAAAGTTTAGATGAACTGAGAATAACAGGTGGCGAGCCTATGATGAGTCCAAATTTATGGAGATTACTGGATTGGATTGAAACACAAGGTCACAAGATGAATCCTAAGATGCGAATTGCCATTAATAGTAACCTTGGCGCAAAACAATCAATAATTGACCGTTTCAAACAAAAATTAAAAAAATTTAAAAACTTCCACTTGTATACCAGTAACGAATCCATAGGCACTAATGCTGAATATATTAGAGATGGTTTGAATTATACACAGTGGCACGAAAATATGTTGTCTATGATGAAAGAGAATATTCCCTCTGAAATACACAACATGGCAACAATTAATGCTTTGTGTTTAGAAACATTGCCACAGTTTTTAGAAAATTTAGTTGAATTGAAAACCGCTTGTAAATTATATGGACCCAGTTTAAACTTTACTTTGAATATCTTGCGATTTCCAAGTTTTCAATCTCCGTTAGTATTACCCAACGAATTAAGAAATACATTTAAGAATAATTTGGAAAAGTTTTTAGCCAAAAATAAAAAATACTTGGAACACATGGAGGTGAATCATACTCAACGATTAATTGATTATTTAGATGTCGTCAAAACTCCACATGCAGGAGCGGCCACACATGAAAAACTTCAGAAAGATTTTAAAGTCTTTTATAGTCAATATGATAAAAGAAGAGGAAAAGACTTCATAAAAACTTTTCCTATAATAGGGGAGTGGTATGGCCAACTATGAAGATAAGTTACCTAACAAGTATAAGTTAAAGGATCTAACCACCCTAGAAAAAACTTATTTGACTGCCAGCAAATATTTTTGTATGCTACCATGGACGCATCTTCATGCTTATCCAAATGGAGACGCTTATCCTTGTTGTTTAGCATCACACAAACACCCAATAGGAACTATGCGTGAACAAACTATTGAACAATTGTGGAATAATGATGAAATGAAACAGTTAAGACAAAATATGTTACAAGAAAAATCTAGTAAACAGTGTGTCAAATGTTATGAACAAGAAAATAATGGATGGACATCAATGCGTAAATCTGCCAACAAACATTTTGGTCATCATATCAAAGAAGTCCATGACACTAAACCAAATGGTCATTACGATAAAGTCAATATGATTTATTGGGACATAAGATTTTCAAACTTGTGTAATCTTTCATGCAGATACTGTGGAACTTATTTTTCATCAAACTGGTATGATGATCAAGTTGCACTGTTTGGCAAACCTAATCATCCAAAGGTAACTTATGCCGGTAAATCAAAAACTGATGCCTATGATCAATTAATAAACTATTTGCCAATGGTAGAGCAGGTATATTTTGCTGGCGGTGAGCCACTAATTATGGAAGAACATTATAAAATATTGAAAGCATTAATTGATATTGGAAAAGCAGATCAAGTTAGACTGATATACAACACAAATTTCACTAAACTGTCTTACAAGAAATTAAATGTGCTAGATCTTTGGCCCGAGTTCAAGGATGTATCAGTTGGAGCTTCTCTTGATGCCATGGGTCCTAGAGCAGAACTTGTTAGAAATGGAACTGTTTGGAAGGACGTCGAAAATAATCGCGAACAAATGTTGAAGAAATGTCCTAAAGTAGATTTTTATATAAGTGCGACATTATCTGCTTTCAACCATAGACATGTAATTGATTTTCATAATTCATGGGTAGACAAAGGATTTATTAAGTGGCAAGACTGGAATATGAATGTTGTTCAAGACCCAGAACATTATAGAGCCGACATTCTCCCAATGTCTGTTAAGGAAAAAGTGACTGTGGAATATCAACAACACATTGAGAAAATTGAACCTTTTGATCATTTAGGAAGAGCAACTAATGGTTTTAGAAGTGCGATAAAATTTATAAACTCTACGGATAATACAAAGTTATTGCCAAAATTTCGCAAATACGTAGAACTGTTGGATAAAAGAAGACAACAAAACACGTTACAGGTCTTTCCTGAACTAAAAGAGGTAATCAATGAATAAAATATGCACTCTTCCATGGATGCATCTTGAAACAACTCCTTTAGGGGAATTTAGGCCATGCTGTCTTGCTGAGGAAACTATTCCAGACTATAATATTTCTAGAGGTGACACAATCAACAATGCTTTTAATTCTGCCTACATGGAAAATTTACGCCAACAGTTTTTAGATGGCAAACAACCAGACACATGTTCAAAGTGTTGGTCTCTTGAATCAGCTGGGGGCACATCTAAAAGGATGATATCAAACAAAAAGTTTGGCGTAGACACATCACAAAAACGCCTAAAGTTTTTAGATCTAAAACTTGGAAACATATGTAATCTAAAGTGTAGGATATGTGGCGCCTGGTCATCTTCAAAATGGGCACAAGAAGAAATTGAACTTGGAAACCCTACAGCACGTGACTGGCTTGCTCAAGGTCGATGGCCAAGGCAAAAAAACAAAGTATGGAACGAGATTATATCGCTTTTACCCTATGTAGAATATTTTGAATTCACAGGAGGAGAACCATTTTTAATACAAGAACATTTTGATATACTTGAAAAAAGTGTTGAATTAGGAACAAGTAAAAAACAACAAATACACTATAATACAAATGGAACCACATTTCCTAATCATGCTATTGAAAACATATGGCCACACTTCAAAGAAGTAGAAATAGCATTCAGCGTCGATGATATAGGAGAAAGGTTTGAATATCAAAGATTTCCTGCTGTTTGGCAAAAGGTAAATGAAAACATTAGAAAATTTAATGCGTTAAAAAAAACACATAAAAATATTAAGACACAAGTTTGTTGTACAATAAACATGCAGAATATTTTTAATCTTGAAGCAGTGGCAAACTGGATCCAATCTCAATCGTTTGACTACGTGTTCTACAATTATCTACATGAAGCAAAAGAATGGAACGTACAGTATTTGCCAAAAAATTATAAGCAATTCATACAAACAAAACTATTGAACAATAAGTCTCCAGGAATCCACAAAGAAGAGTTAGGAAAAGCATTAGTGTTTATGATGGATAAAGATTTAGGTGACGATCAAATACATTGGCAAAGAGCTCAAAAAATAAAAGCAAGTGATAATTTTAGAAATCAATCGTTTGTAAAGGTACATCCAGAATATCAAGGGTTGCTATGACAAATTTAAAACCAAGTGAAGGAAACAAAACATTTTGTATGGCGCCTTGGACCCATACATATTTGTCGCCACAATCAGAGCGAAGATTGTGTTGTGCATCGACTGAACCAGCACAAAATTTTAAACAGTACATTGATACTAATGGTGGCACTAACACATACAATCCTATGTCTCTCGACGAATGGTGGAACTCTGATCATTTGAAGTCTGTCAGAAAGAGAATGCTTCAAGGAGAGGAACTTCCTGAATGTCAAGTGTGTAACAAAAAATTATTACACACCACTGTGTATAGGGATCATTTTAACATGCTTTTTAAAGATATAATAGATCAAGCATATCGAAACACAAAAGAAGATGGGTCAACTGACATGAAATGTGTAAGCTTTGATTATAGGTTTTCTAATCTCTGTAATTTCATGTGTAGAATGTGTGGCTCTAATTTAAGTTCAAGCTGGGAAGCAGAAGAAAAAAAACACATTGAAGGATTTGAGAATGAAAGATTATGGGCAACTAAGGAAAACAAGAAAAAGATGGATGAATTCGTTATCAACATTGCGGAACCAGAGTTTGAAGAAGCTATTACTGATAGAAGACTTAGAGAAATATATTGGGTAGGCGGTGAACCATTAATGTATCCACAACATTGGAAATATATAAAAATGTTAACAGATAATAATTTAGGCAATCAGGTCTATGCTAGATACAATACAAATTTAAGTAGAATTGTTTTTAACAAAATTAATTTGTTCGATGATATATTAAAAAATTTTAGTGCTTGGGAAGTGTGTGCTTCAATTGACGGTACAAACGAAATTGGCGAATATGTAAGAACTGGACTAGATTATAATAAGTTTATTGAAAACTTTGAACATGGATTAAAGTTTGCTAATGGAAGAAACAAAAGATTAAATTTGGATTTTACCATTACTACCCCTGGTTTATTTGAAATTGAAAAAATGTTTGAACTAAGCTTAAAGTATGATGTCAATATTATTACTAAAACTACATTTGCTTTTACTTCTAATGTTTTTATGAGTCCTTTAGTGTTGCCAAGGAAAATACTTACAAGAATTATAGATGATGTGCTTAAAAAAATTAAACCTAAAGCAACAATTAAGCAAAAAGGAATGATAGACATCCTTGAAGGATATAGTCAAAGGCAAACATTTGAAGAAAACTATGATGATTGGTTCACAGGCAGAAGTAAAGGAAAAGGATTTTTACTTGAAATGGAAGCTAGGAGGAAAAATCCAATTACAATGGAAGAAATTATGAAAAAAGATGATGAATTGTATGATTGGTGGAGATCAATTGAAGTATAAAAAAATAGTTTCTGCTGGATGTTCGTTTATACAAGGTAGTGAATTAGGTGATGAAGTTCCATATTCTAAATACACATATCCAGCACTATTAGCCAAACATTATAATTTAGATTATGATTGTATTGCTTATCCTTCTGCTTCAAATCAAGGGATTGCCAAAAAAATATTTGATTACAAAAATATTCAAGAATGTTTGTTTGTTGTACAATGGACTTTTCCAAGTAGATTAGGAGTTGAATTATCATACAATTATTTTGATAAAAATAAAAATAAAACAAACTGGTTTGACCTTGCCCCCAATAATTGGGATCTTATTGATCATTTTCATGAATATAGAGAATACACACAACAACTCAAAGATTTGGGCATAGATGAATTATCAAACACAATGTACAAGCATATTGGGAATGACAGTTATTTTTTGTTTCAATCAAAAATCTGTATGGATGCTGTTAGATTACACCTTATCAATGGTGATGCACAATTTTTGTTCATAGCTGGATGTAATTCTTTGTTGGATTATCCACAAATTATTTCCTTTGAAAACAAAGGATTTGTTGAATGGTGCCACGCTAATAAATTCAAAGTGGGACAACATAAACATCCCCTACATGATGCTCATCGATTTGCTTTCGATTATATTTCGAAAAACGTAAATATTCAAAATGATTAGATGGATAAAAAAGTTATTTTACAAAGTTCGATTAGAGATCCAATATCGGAAAAAAATCAGAGAATTAAAAAAGAAAGATCCTTTCATATACCACTAGAAGTTGATCATTACGGCATGATTAAAGGACGAATTGCTGGATGGATGCACATTGATGAAGCTCAAGTGTTATGTGAATCTGTTGTTGGCAGGACACATTGCTTAGAACTTGGCACACACAAAGGACTAAGCACATCATTAATAGCATTGGCTAATCCACATGCTAAAATTATAACTACAGAAATATTTTTGGATCTAACTAATCAAGCAAAACAAAATTGTAAAAATTTAAATAACATTAATTTTATTACAACTGATAGTAATGATTGGTTATCAGATTGTAAAACAAAATTTGATTGGGTGTTTGTTGATCATTGTCATGACAAAGATTATATGGATATTACCATGGAATTATTGCCCTCATGCCTGCAGGACAATCACAAAGTTTTATTACATGATACACACTTAGAAGGTGTTCGATCTCAACTGGAAAAATTTAAGGACTATACAGTACATAGAAATCTTGGCATAGGAAAATTTTGGTAGTATAATTTAGTATGAAGAAAAAACTTTCTATTTGGGAACCAATAGCACAAGGAGTACCATCTGAAGACTTTACAAAAATTCTATCAAAACATTTTACTGATTGTTTAGAGAATGATATTGATATTGTTTTAGATTTTTTTCCAGAAGGCCCTAATTTATATGAAAACAATATTTGGGGGTTGATACAAAACGTTTGTAATTCATTTGGTGTTAACACATCCAATATCCAAATAGAAATTTGTGATTTTAATGCTGACTATCCTTGTAAGGTTATCAAAAGACAGCCTTACTGGTTCAATGCTCTATATAAGTTTCCAGATTTATTTGATCATACAATAAATCCTAAAATTGAAAAATTATTTGGACATTTTGTAGGTCGGCCAAGTTGGGATAGATTAGTTCTACATACTACAATAAAACAAACTGATAACAGCCTGTTTACTTTTTGGCAAGGTAAAGATAAGCCTGCTTCATACCAAAAAACTTTACAGAATATACAAAAATTATACCCAAATGATTATGTAAAATATAAAAAAGTTTTAGACACAACGCCACATTCAAACATAAAAATGAAACCAGTTTATAAAGACTTTACAACTTTTCCCCGAAACGTATATCCGCTAAAACCTTATTATCAAAAAATATTTGTTGATATTGTAAGTGAAACATTTGTATATGATCGCACATGCTTTATCACGGAAAAAACAGCCAGACCTATTGTGTTTAGAACTCCATTTATCATAATGGGTGGCCTTGGTTTCTTGAAAATATTGAAAGAATTAGGTTTTAAAACTTTTGACAAATGGTGGCCTGAGGAGTATGACAACTACAGTGGCCAAGAAAGAGTAAAACAAATTCAGCAAGTTATTAAATTAATACAAGCCAAGGACAATATCGAACAAATAAAAAATGAAATGTTACCTGTAGTAGAGCACAATTATAAACATCTAATGTCACGCAGTTGGAATCAATTCGCAAAAAAATTAGGACTTAATCATGTCTAAAATTGTTTGGGGCATATCTGCTTTGTTTCATGATGCTGGATTGTCCGTAATAAAAGACAATGAACTTGTATTTGGCGCTCATGCTGAAAGATACTCAGGCGTAAAACATGACGATAAATTAAATCAAAACTTAATCAAGGAAGCTTTAAAATATGGCCATCCTGATCATGTGGTATGGTATGAGAATCCTTGGAAGAAAAGATTAAGACAAATTTTTTCAACAGAAGTTTTTTATGGCAAGTGGTGTTCTGATCCAAAAAAGTATCTTCATAATTTCGGGATTAGGTGTCCTGTGTCATTTGTTGATCATCATTATTCACATGCTTGTGCGGGTGCGTACACTTCTGGATACAATAGGGCGATTGTTGTGGTTATAGATGCTATTGGCGAACTTGACACTTGTTCAGTATGGGAATATAGCAAAGACTTAGGTCTGTTTAAAAAATGGTCTGTGAAATATCCAACATCCATGGGCCTACTCTATTCAGCCTTCACAAAACGTTGTGGACTAAAACCAATGGATGAAGAGTATATTACAATGGGTATGGCGGCATGGGGCAAGCCAATCTATGTTGAACAAATTAAAAGGGATTTCATAGAATCTTATAATCCTTTCAAAATGAAACGTAATGTACACAAAGGCATTGCTGACTATCTGCCTGATGCTGATCCAATGGATCTTGCGGCCTCAATACAATTTATCGCAGAAGAATTTATAACCACTTTTATTCAACAAGCGGTCAACCATCACGATAATTTACCAGTCATATATCAAGGCGGAGTGGCACTTAATTGTGTTGCCAATACCAAACTATTGGACATATGTAAACATGGATTATGGATTATGCCCAACCCAGGTGATTGTGGAAGTTCACTCGGAGCGGCGCTATCTTACGGCCAAAAACCCATTATTTGGCCTGGACCCTATATTGGCACTGATATTCGTAAACCATACCCTGTAGACGCTTGTATCACTGAATTAAGCACCAATAAAATGGTGGGCATAGCCAATGGACGTGCTGAATTTGGCCCTAGAGCCCTAGGACATAGATCGCTTCTAGCAGATCCAAGAGGGCATGATATTAAGGATAAAGTAAATGAAATTAAACGTAGACAAAAGTTTCGTCCATTTGCGCCTGCCATACTTGAAGAACATTTACATGCTTATTTTGAAATAAACACCGACACTTCACCTTACATGCAATATGTAGGCATTTGTAAGCATCCAGATAAATTTCCCGCCATTGTACATATAGATGGTACATCAAGAATACAAACTGTAGGAAAGTCTGATTCAACTGGATTTAGGAAACTGTTAGAAAAGTGGTATGCTAAGACAGGTTGTCCAATGCTATTAAACACGTCTCTTAACATCAGGGGAAAGCCAATGGTTAACAATCGAGATGATGCTGATCAGTTTGAAAATGAATATGGCATTAAAGTTTTATCATAATGTACGATCGTTTTGAATACAATGGCACATTAAAAAATTATCCTAGCAAAACTAATTGGTATTGGATAACACACCCTGATAATAATTACACAAATTTTGATTTTGATTACCACACGCCTGAATGGGAATCATATTGTGTTCAAGTGTTTGGTGATCAACATTCAAAAAATTCACACACATATCTTGTTAACAAAGAACACGATGATAACTCACCTTGGCAATTCCATGAAAACAAAGTGGATAGAATAGGCAAAGTTCCTGTTTTTCATGCCACCAACTTTCAGCCCGATGAAACAGAAGGCGTAAGAATGTTTTCCAATTTTTTTAATTTTATCAAAAGATGTTGTAACAAAACAGACAGCGATTTTTTTTGGATAACATCTTCCGTTTGCGATTATTCTAGTTTTGATTTTACGTGGCATCCTGACATAGGTGAAGAAAAATTTTTACATACATGGACCACGCAGGACAACAAGTATGGATACACATTTTTTGTGCCAAGACAGGAGTTCATGCATCAATGCCAAACGCTTGAAAAATTAGAATGGTTCAAACAAATAAAATATCATTATGAAGTTGGTATGACCCAATTGCCTGTTAGTTTTTTTAGTTTAGAAAATGGAGTAGCAGAAACAATTAAACATCATAAATTTACGCATCACTATGAATGGTTTGTAGAACAGGGAGTTATGTTTGACACGGAAAAATTCCAACCATCAAGATGGGACAATATCCAAATTGAAACATATGGCCGCAATTCAAATGCATTGTTAGTACCCAGGGAAGCCAAGTCGTTTGTGTTAGACCAAGTTTACGATTATCCATATATCGTGAACAAACCTTATATAATTCAAGAGCCTAAATTTGATATGTTTGTATTAGGATATAAAGAGCCGGACTTGGAGCGGAACTATGAAGAAGTTAAATTACAATATCCCAATGCTAAACTTGTGTCCGGAATTCAAGGCAATGTAAATGCTTACAAAGAATGTGCGAGACAAAGCAAAACAGAATATTTTTGGATTATATTTGCCAAGTCAAAAATTAATAAGGAGTTTACATTTGATTATCATCCTAATTGTATGGAAAGGCCACATCATCATATTTTTAAATGCTATAATCCTATGATTGATTATGCGTATGGACATATGGGCATAGTTTTATACCATAAAAAAATGGTTTTGGATGCTACAAAGTGGGGTCCAGACTTTACGTGTTCTTTTCCTGTAAAACTAATTGATCAAATATCAAACACAGCCAATTATTTTCAAACAGATTTTTTGACTTATAGAACTGCGTTCAGAGAGTGTGTAAAATTAGCATCCAACTGCATTAAAGGAAGTGATCCAAATACCAATAGTATGATTCTAGACAAATGGTTGAATAATTCGAAAGGCACACATGCTGATTGGAACCAACAAGGGGCCGAAGATGCTGTAAAATTTGTTGCTGAGGATCAAGACCTTAACAAAATCTGGGATTGGAACTTTATTAATTCAATGTTCCAAAAACACACACTATGAATATTTGTGTATCCAATTGTTGATGTGTTCAATCACATATGATTGTTCAGATTGTGTCATTGAGTAATAACAAGGCAAACTAACAATTTGTTCACACACCCATTCAGATTTGACACATTGTTGAAAGGGATAATAAGGTCTATGCGTGTTTATTGATGTAGGATAATGTATTTTTGTGTGTATACCCTTTTCCACCATGTGCTGTCTAAAATGATTCCTATTTGGAACTTGTATCACATACGCATAAAACGAATGTAAACAATCTTTTTTAATTTTAGGGGTTACACATTTTAATTCATTATTATATGTACTTGCTATAATCCTTTTTTTATTGTTCCAATCCAAATAAAATTTGATTTTTTCTAATAACACTGAAGCCTGAATACAATCCATTCTAGCATTATATCCAATCTCCACGTAGTTGTCATGATCAATTCTTCCATGATCTCTTAATATTTTTACTTTATCAATTAGATTTTGTTGGCCAGTCACAGCACCAGCATCTCCTATAGCTCCCAAGTTTTTTATCGGATTGAAAGAAAAACAAGTAAGGTCTACTAAACCTCCAACTCTTTTATTGTTGTATTCTGCTCCAGTGCTATGTGCCGCATCTTCGATAAGTTTCAAATTATATTTTTCACTGATTAATTTTAGTCTTGAGATATCAGGAGTCTGCCCATACAAATCAACAAATAATACTGCTTTTGTTTTAGGATTTATTTTTTCTTCAATTTTGTCAATATCAATGTGATAATAATCATCTATGTCTACAAACACAGGATCAGCACCTATTGATTTAATTGCTTCCACTGTTGACACATATGTGTGAGGGGTTGTAATAACTTGATGTCCATGTCCAACTCCACAGGCTCTCAGTGCTAAAACCAATGCTTGTGTGCCATTAGATACTGCGGCACATCCTTCTGCTGAACAATGTTTTGCCCACGTGTGTTCAAAAACTTTAATGATTGGACCGTTTACAAATTCAGTTGTGTTCAGAATATTGTTTATTGCTTTGTCAATCTCTGACCTGCAGTCACTGTATTGATCATCAAGTTTAGTAAATGGAATATTCATCTATTTTTTCCAATGCTTGAAAAAAATCAAACTTGCGTTTGTAACCTAATAAATTTTTTATTTTTTGGATGTTTAATGATCCTCTGTTTGGAAAATACTTTTCTCTATTAACAGGCACAAGAGTGCTTTTACTATCATAATGTTGTGTTATAGTTTCTGCTAGTTGTTTTATTGACAGACTATGTTCACCACTAATGTTGAATGTCTCATTTGTTACATCTGAATCAATTGCTAATTCAATTGATGTTACAAAGTCATCCACATAAGTTACATCTGTAAATGTATCCTGTGCGTAAAAAATTTCCTGCCCTGTTATAGCAGACTTGATAAATTTTGACACCAGCCTATCACCTATGTCATTGTTACCAAACACACAGATTGGTCTAAAAATTATGTAAGAAAAGTTTTTATTTTTCGCATTTGATTTCAACAAATACTCTTGACTTAACTTGAGACTACCATACAAATTGATTGGAGCACATAATGTGTTTTCGTCAGCATCATGTTGATAATTTCCATATACATTTGAACTGCTTACATGGATATATTTTTTTACCGGATATTTCATTGTGTTGATCATGCCCTGGATCATGCCTTCAGCACTGAGGACAGGATATTTTTCTGATAAACTTACTCTTGGATAAGCGGCCAAATTTATTATAATTTCTGGCTTAAAATTATCAATAGTATCTTGGATGAGCGAATGATCAATTACTGAGCCATTAACAGTATCAACATTGTACCACTGTTTGGTCCTGTCTTGTATGATTTGTTTTTTTATTCTTTCATGCGTGATGCCAAAAATATTAAAATTATCATACACGCAAATATCATGCTTAGATTGTAGAAGATTAACTAAATGATGCCCTATGAAACCAGCGCCTCCAAATATAAGGATTTTATTCTTCTGTGTCATCTACAGTGGGCGGAGATACTTTCTGCATAGACTTAATCAATTCATCTTTCAGTTCAATCATGTCTAGTTGCCCAGTCTCAAAATCACGCAGAGCATTAACTGTGTGCGATTGTCCCCTTTGATGTTCTTCATGAACCAATGTCCGACTACTTCCTCTGTTCAGCTGTTTAGATCTGTGTGCGGCCAAAAGGATCATTTCATAGCGATTATGAACTCCTTGTTCTTGGCATTTTTCCCAAGCTTCTTGAGCAAAGACTCTTGCCATAGGTTAGGCCTCTTCAGTTTTTTTTGGTCGACCTTTTTTAGGTTTTAGTTCTGGATCAAGTTCGTATGCTCTTTCTTTCAATACATTCATTTTCTTTTCCAGTCTTTCTGCTCGAGCCAACATTAATTTTGCTTCATTTTTTCCTGAAGTGCCTGCCGCAGTAGTGTCAGGTTGTATTGATAGACCTGCTAAGTCCACACCTTTTTGACTTGCTATCATCTCATTTAGTTTGTCTAACTGAACAGCATCTGCTCCTTCTTCTGTGACCATTACATTTTCAGTTGCTTGTTTCAGCAATTTGCCATTGCTATGGAGATATTCTAATACTGTTACTCCTTGTACTGATGTTGCTTGATCTTGAACAATTGGATTTTGCGAGTCTTCCAGGGGCATTTTGTGTCTACCTAGAATATGTGCGAATTCAAATGATTCCTGACCATCTGGTGATTCTAACAATCCTTCAATTATGTCTTCTTCAAACGGAAGCATTGCATCTCTATCTATCACAAGACTAGAATAAGGATCTTGAGGTATTGTGCGATAGGCAATTATTACTTTAGTGCCTGTGGTTTTTAACATTCCGATGTGTTTCATTTATTTCTCCTCTGTTTTAACCTCAGCAGGCGAATCAGTGTTTGCTGGTTCTTCTGCTTTTGCTTTGGCATCGACTGCTTTTAAAAATATATCTAATTTGTCAAACACTTCGCCTACTGTTTTCAGTTCAACGCCTTTGAATGCGCCACGTTGAGATGAAATGTCAATAATTGTTCTGATGTTTCTCAGATCAGCAACTGTCAGAGAAGGCGCCTCTGCTTGTGGAGTAGACACAGTGCCATCCTGTATCGGAGCAGTGTCTTCTTTTTTTGTTTCTTCTACCATACGGAGTCTCCTTGGTTATATTATAATATACGTATATTATATTTTATTTGTTTGGAAAAAGTCAACCATAATAAACGGTTTGTCCAAAAGGTGGTTTTACTTTGTGATTTGTGTGAATTACCCAAAGTGTATCACAGTAGTCTGCATCTCCCCAACGATCCCAAGTTTCACCATCTGTAAAACAAACTAACAGTTGTGGTTTTACATCATTGTTCTGCATCCAACTCCAGTTTACTGAAATATCAGTACCACCATAACCTTGTGGAGTGTATGTAGTGATATCTTTTCCATCCCATGTTTCAAATTGTTCTGGAGCATGGACTTCTGTATCAAAACACCATATTTTTATTTTGTAGTCATCAAATTCTTCTGCTATGCCATTTATTTCGGAAAGAAAATCTTTTAGCATTGATTCGGATATAGAACCAGATGTGTCAATGGATACACATATGTCTAGTTCATTCTGAACATCAAGCCCTGGCAACACAGCATTTGTTGAATACATCTTACGCGAAGGCCTCATCCATGTGTAGTTGTTTTTGATTTGGCTTTTAATAGTTTGTCTCAACATGCTTCGCCAGTCTAGTTTTGGCTGTGTGATATCAGTGATCAGTCTTTCAAGTCCTCTAGGAATACTGCCTGCTCCAGATTGTGCCGCTTTAGCAGATTGTAAAAGTGAATTTTTTATTTCATCCTTAAGTTGATCTTGTTCTGATTTAGATAATTTAGGCATTTTAAGTTTTTTCTCTTTGCCATTTTTATCTTTTATAGTAGCCTCTCCTTTGTCAAGATCAATATGAACATCAAGAGTTGATTGTTGTTTCTGCCAATCAGATAGTCCATCATAAATTTGTTCGGCTGACAGATCTCTGTATTTGGAATCTAAAAGAGGGGCATCATTACCTGTGGGTTTGGATCCTATGTTTTCATCATCAAGTATTTGGTTGATAGCATAATCGGCCGCAACGTTCCAACCGGAGGGATCTCTATCACCACGTCTAATCATGTGTTCGAATGCCACATGTAACACTTCATGTGCCAATAAAAATTCAACTTGTTTAACATCCAATCGATCAATAAATTCAGGGGCATACCAAAGATGTCTTCCATCAGTCGCCGCTGTCATTATTTCTGGTTTTTCAATAAGTTTTAACCTTGTTGCCATATTGCCAAAAAAAGGCTTTTTAAGTAATAAGGATATTCTGGCTGTAACTATTTTTTCTTCTTGAGTAGTTCTCATCATCCCTCCATACTTGCCACAACATATTTTCCAAACTTTTCATGGAACTTGTTGAATGACTTTAACTTACTTGGCTTCATTGGAAGTTTGTATGTTGATAGAGCAATCTTGGCACCCATTACAGTAAGTTCTGTGTCAAAGTTGTCCATCATAAAGTTTAAGAAACAATCTGCCTGTTTGTCAAAGTCTTTGTTTTTTTCATTCTCTTTAAGTTCATAACACATTGATACAGCCAATGAGTACTGTCCTGATACTTCAACTGCCTTAGGCATCTTCTTAACTTTGCCGGATAGTATGTCTGTTGGGTTGGGAAGGTCAGCCGCAATTTTACGATGAGCCATAAATTTAATGGCTGTACCTTCACCAACAGCACCTGCAACTAAGTCGGTGAGTGTGTTGTCCGGCAGGTGTTCTGTTAGTAATTGACTTACGAAACTCCAAGTTCTTGGTGTAGCAAATGCCTTTGAAGAACCTTTTGGATCGAAGTCATACAAATCATTTTTAGCAAACGAGCAGTAGCCTACTACATCTGCGTGAATATTATTAAGGGTGGCCCATTCAAACCAATCATCAAAGTCTACTTTCATTTCAATATGTACGAAACGATTTGAAAGTGGAGCAGGCATCCTGAATGTTACACCTCTGTCTGTCTCTCTATTACCAGCGGCCACAATGGATACGCCTTTAGGCAAATCATAGGCACCAACCTTCCTATTAAGAATAAGTTGATATGCCGCGGCCTGTACAGCCGGTGGTGCCGCATTTATTTCATCTAAAAATAAAATTGCTGTGGATTTAGGATCCGAAGGCAATTCAATCGGTGGCGCCCATTCCATTTTGTTAGAAGAGGAATTATAAAAAGGGATACCTTTGATGTCAGTAGGTTCCCATAATGGTAATCTAATATCAATCACTTCACGTGACTGTTCGTCTCCAATCTGTTTAACAATATCGGACTTTCCAATACCTGGAGCACCCCATATCATCACTGGTCTCTTAAGTTCAATACAGTGCTGTAATGCTGTTATTGCCTGTCTTGGCCCTATTTGTCTTGTAGTTTCAATTGTTTTATCGCTCATCGTCTAGTACACTCCTTATGTATATTATTATATTGCCATATTGTAGAGTGTCAACCACCTAAAAGTCGCTATAATTGGGACATTTTATTACCAAGGTTTTTTGTTTTGATCTAATGCTATTAAAGGAATAGTGTGTTTTTGTTGAGTTATCCAAAATATTAGCTCTGCCACATCAATTGGTTTTATCCAATTATTTGTTTGTTGTGTTCCTATGTCAATCCCACCTAGAATTATGTGTGTAGTCTGGACTCTAAAGTTGTTAAGTTGTAGACTTTTTGTTTTAAGTTTATTCTTTGAATCACTGTATGATGTTTCACCCAGTTTATCATATTCATTAGTACTACCAATGTTGAAAATTTGTCCTAGTTTCATATTGTTAGCGGCATGACTAAGCAAATTTAATTGTGTATTTGGACTTATGTAGCTGGCATTAATAAATGTGTTGTGGTTTTTCAATAGACTTAAAAATTTATCTATATCCTTAGTCAAATCTATTCCCATACTTTTATGAACAAATGTTACATTTTTAAAAATTTTTTTTACTCCATGTGCTATATTTTTAGGATCAGATGGGTTGCCTGTACATAATATTCTTCTTTCTTTCATATATCTACTACGCACAGTAATTAAACTTTTTTCATATCGATTCATGGCACATCTTCCTACATTTCATTTTACAAAGCACGTCGGCAGTTCCGCTGAGGCCTTTTTGTTTTACATTTTCTATCCATTTTTGAATAATTGTGTTTGCTTGACTGTATGTTGTTTTTGCTATATTCAAATTTTCCAACCAATATTTGTTTGTCCAAAGTTCAGATTTGTAAAATGTTTTTGGGTTTCGGATCCAATCGCATGGCATAAAGTAACCATCTGCTGAAATAGTTTTTGTTGTATTGCACTTTGGAACAATTTCAATTGGACTATCATCATTGTATTCAGTCTTGTAAAAATAGTTTAATTCAGTGTTTTTTAGTTCAGGTTTTAATTTTTCATCGCCAAATCTATGCGTTTTAATAGTAAAAAAATCACATCCTTTATTAACAGCAAAATTTTTTATTTGGTCAATCTTATATTGATTAAAACTAAAAATAATTGTTTGCCATTTTATTTTTGCTTTGCCTTTTGTTGTAATATCAATGGCGTTCATGATACTATTCCAATTAGCATTTTTCCTATACATTAGATTATCTTGTTCTAGTCCATCTATAGCAAACACAATAGTATCCTGCACTGTCAATAAACTATTAAGTTTGTTCCACCAATCTACATTCTTGTAACTACCATTAGTGTGAATTGAAAAACTTTTTGTATCCCTAAATTTTTCAATCAAATCAAATAGCTTAGGATAATAAATCGGATCGCCATAGTCTCCACACAAACTGAATTTTTTAATATTTTTTCCTTGATCGCATTGCAAAAAATTATATAATTCTTCATAATTCAAATCTAAATTATGTATAGGTTTTCCTAGCAACTGTTTCCATTCAGTACGAGGACACGCTGGACAAGACAATGTGCATCTTGTGGTGGGTTCAATGTGTAAAATGCTGTCAGTCAAGGTGTTGAAAAAACCATACATGGATTGGCATTGTAAAATACAAACTGTATATGCCATTAAAATTGAACTGGTTTGTATGCAGTTGTTCAGGTAAATTTTGTTCTGAATCTTTTAAATTACTAGGGTACAAAGGCTGATAAGTGCCCTTCATAATCATTGAAGGGTGTAATAACACATCATCTATTTCTATGTCTTCTAAAACAACGTATTGGTCCTTTATAATTTTTCCTTTATCCTGAACAGTTTGATCATTAGTTTTATTTTGTAAACAAATTTGTAATTTGTTGTTCTCTTTTAGCGGTAGTTTATAAGACAAAACAACCGATGTGTTTGATTTGTCGAATAATTTTATATCATCAATAATTTTTCCATTCATTGTCACAAGTACGTTGGGAGGCCTGTCCCAAAATATAGGCCTTAATGTAATTTTTGTTTTGTATTCCATTGGCTTAATTATATAAGTTTTAAAGTCCTAAGCAAACATTGTTTTGACTTTGTTGTTTTGTTCCTTGCTATATTCATAAAAATGTTTTTGATTATGTAGTAAATCGGGCAACATTTTATTATACATTTCCAATAACATATCGTCATCTGTTTTACACACCCAATGCAACACCTTGATAATCTCATCATGTACATGATTGGGTTGACTGTTTTCAAGATCTGCGAAATCAAAGTAATGATTGAATGTTTTGAATCCTCTATCTCTTAGCCATTTGTAAGTCTTTGTATTACCGTTTATTACAAATGGACGTAAGCCTAGTATGGGCTTAAATTGTGTTTCACTGACAAATATATCATCTGTAGGATAAAACATTGTAGCTCCTACTACATTAAGAAAATGATGTTGCCAATATTCTAATCTGTGCAGACTCAACACATCATGTGGTATTCCTGTTGGGTCTGGTTGGGACAAATTATGCCAATGTCCTGCTGAAACGTAGTCTTCTGCTTTTTCGCCTAGTGTTAAAAAAAGTTTATTATTAGGATCAAGATCATATGTAGGGTCTGGTTTTCCTATGGTCAATAATCCAAATTTATCTAATTCATGCTGTAATATTTTTTTTATCAAATCTACCCTATGAAATCTTGGCTTTCTATTGTAATTAATAAATTTGTGTTTAATGTTAGTCAATAACAAGTCTTCATTTTTATATTCTAAAAATTCTTGTGCTAATACAGGAGCAAAAAAATTAAATTCATACGCACTATGGTCGAAATTTCCTATCTTAAAAACATTAACCTTCCCCATAAGTTCAATGAATTGATCATAATCAGGAGGAGACATATACAAAGGATCTACACTTGCGTACAAAAATAAGTTATCTATTTGCCCAGCATAGGTTAAGGCTTTTTCATATGCGCCAGTTTGAAAGGTTGGTCCAAACCATGTTGTATCTATAAACAAGTTTTTTTGCTTGTTGAATTTTTTTCCTATGGCATGTGTTATTGTTTGAATAAAATTATTGTTGTACTTTTGCCATAACCATTCACTAGGAAAGCCTTTACTAATAATTTCTAGCATATTCTTATTATAACTTATAATTCAAAATTCTGCAAATCGCCATCTAACAACTGTAACATCACCGCTGGTTTTTCAGCAAAGAGAATTAGATACTTTCTTTTTTGTGGAATATAGTAAGGAGCAGGACAAGAGCGATTTAAATTTAAAAATGCTTTTATTGTCAAAGGCTTATTCATTCTAATTTTATATGATTGAAACTTAGCATATTTTAACAAATGATAACCTTTGTATGTAAGATTGAAGTGACTTTCATCAGATACAAATGATTTAAACATCATTTTTACAATCTTATCAATAGGCAAATCAAGATCACACTGTTGTTTGATTAGTTCTGCTAGTTTGGTTTTAGTTAGTTTCATCTTTCAATAACTTGCCTTGCGTAAGTTCATATACAGCAAAGTCTTGACATTTGAATGTATCATTTAGTTTTTGAGCAAGATTGAAAGCATGACCAGGATTTGAAAAGGATGTTTTTTTATATTTTGGACCAGGATAGTTTGAAATTATCGATGAGGATTTTAAGTTTATAGGCTTACCTTGATAAAACACTGCCCATATGGCAGTTGACTCTAATATTTCTTCCATTTTATAGGACTTCTTATTAGTGTGCTGTAATAAGGTTTTTGGTTTTGGTCTACTCATATATATGAGTATTTATAGGTGATTTATTGGCTAAAATGGGATTTTAGATGCTCGTAGTTTCCAATATATTTGTCATCTAAAAATATTTGTGGCAAAGATCTTGCTGTTGGCACAGCCTCCATTAATTGTTCTTTGGTCCAGCCACTACCAATATTTCTTTCTTCATATTCTATGCCTTTTTGTTTTAAAAGTCCCTTGGCCATGTCACAAAATGTACAGCCTGGTTTAGTCCAAACGATTGCTTTCATTTAAAATCTCCTCCGTCCATACTTATCTGCGATTCTCCGCCTTGGTCTTGTTTTCTACTCTGTATTTCTACATAATGTAGCAACAAAGTGGTGAGACTGTTTCTTACTTTTTTTGCTTGTGCTAAGTTTATCTTGACTTCTTTTTGTTTTGCATTTTCGGATTTGTCAATTAGATCGATAAAATTTTTTAAATGTAGAGTATCATCTACTTTTGTTGACATCTGAAAATACCTTTCTCTGTTCAATTATAGTTTTGAAAGGCCCTCTGTATTCATTATCTGCTATGGTGGCAAGTTTTGGGCAAAATCCTTTGACCCATCCTTTTGAAAATTTTATACAGTAATAGCCTGCGGCATACATGTTGTTTGAATTTTTTGATTTTGAATACAATGGCAACTTTTGTTGTACATCAAACACAGCGTTGTAAGGAATATGCTTCGTAGGGAATCCATAACATTCATAATCTACAGGTTGAGTATCCTTTGGCTTGGACAGTTGTTGATGGAAAAGATCAAACTTTTCGTTGATCTCATCTAATGTTAGTGTAGCAACAGACGAATCAGAACCAGTAATAATAAACTGATTCATATCATGTCTTTGTATAGTTCCAATCCGTGTTCCGTTCTGTTCTATTATCCAAAATCGATCAGGCAATAGTTGCTTTGTTTTAACTGAGTCTAGCATTGAAAGGTTCTGCGTAAAATTTGACATTATCTCTTATCCTAACTAAATCGTGCTTGGCACAAAATTTTAATAAATGTACACCAACATTTGCTATTGATTTGGATGTTTCTGTAGCATTTGTTATTGTATTCGCAATGTTTATTTTAACATTATCCGGTTGCATGGTCAAGTCAATTAGTTGTTCATTTATAGCATATTCATCCCTGACTACTCTTTCGTTGCCATCATGATCAATCCATCTAGTTAACATCATGTTGTTCCAAACAAACCCTTGATTTTTTCTATCATCAAATGCTTCTTTAAGTTTTGTTGTGCGTACTTTAGGAAAAGCAGAAAACACATTATCTGACGAATCACCACGCATACATTTTTCAAACAACAACCATTGTGGATTAGGGGCTGACTTTGGTAATTTTGTTTTTTTGTCCATCACAGGATTATTGTTATCATCAAAAAACCCATCTATTGTTATCAACGTATCAGTAATTCCATTGTATTGTGAAACATTATCAGATAAAAGTTGATAAAAATCTGAATCAGAAGATACAATTACATGTTTATCATTTGGATGCGATTGTATCCAGCCAGCAATCAAATCATCTGCTTCAAGTTCATCATGTCTTAGTGTTGTACAATTTGATTTGTTGTCTACAAATGTTTTAAATTCGTCGAATGTTTCCCAAAATATTTGATCTGCTTCCTGTTCTGCAGGAGACATAGCATCTCTAGTTTCTTTTCTATTCTGTTTGTACTTAGGATAATAATCTTTACGCCAAGACCTGCCTTCAAAACAAAAAATAACATGATCTGCTTTAAATTTTTCCCAACACTTTTTGACTGAGTTCATACAGATATGCAGAGCAAGGCCTGTTTTTGTTGCTATGTCGTCACCTCTGACCACATGTCTTGCTCTAAAGAACGTATTCGCAGAATCAAATAATAGATATGTTTTAGGAGATTTCAGTTTTGCCATCCTCTCGCTTTTCTTCTTTGACAATAGCATTGTCTGTGGCGAGTGGGGTGGCCTCATCTGCTATTGTATTACACAAAACAGAAAACCAATGATCAACAACTTCTTCGTCTGTGTTGCCCGAAAATCCATGTTTTTTTAAATTTTCAACAAAGTGTTGATTCCAATCAAGTTCGAAATATCCATACTTAGGATTTTTTGGATCAACATTTGTGTCTAAAACTTTAATGTAAGGCTCGCCACGTTCTGTTGCTGTCTCCTTAGCAGTTTTTTCTAGTGCCTGCTGTTTAGTGAATATATTTTTTAACTTATCAAGCATGTTAATAATAATATAACAGTTAAACCAAAAATTGTCAACACCATCCAATTATTGTTTGATTTTTGATAACTTTTGTCATCTGAAGGCAATGGCTTCATAAAATTTTTCCTTGAAAATACTCTCATGTGCCTATCTTATTTCCAAACAAATACACATGAACTCTTGCGGCCACATTGTAGCCTCTTTTAAATGCTTTAGCGGCCACTTCACCAGCGGTGGCATGTTGTTCTTCTTCTCTTGCTCCTGTTGGCATGATCCATACTGGCCAATCAACACCAGCACTTCTAAATTTTTCAACTGTTTCTTCCATTTCGTCCCACTCACGTTGTTTAGGACCCACAACAAATTTAAGTTGTCCAGCTTTGGAAAGTTTGTGATATTCAGCAACAGTTTCAGGCTTGATTGCTTTTTCTGGTTTTTCACCTGATACTGTAAACAATTTAGGACTACAAGAAAAGAAAACTTCTGTGTCTATTGAACGCACCCAATCAATGAAAGGATCTTTTAAGATTTGTGTGCCGTTTGTTTCAAAAGTCATTGATCCAGGAAGATTGTTTTGCTCTTTCAATGTGTTGTAGATACCAACCACAGCCTGTTGTCCTGTTACCATTAATGGTTCCCCACCTGTAAAACACAAATGTTGTTTTTGTTTTGTAACAGGATGTAAGAATTTTCCTTCGGGATTGGATTCATTTTTCAAACAGTCAACAATTTTTTCTGCCAACACCGATGGAGTTTCTTGCCCCATCAGTCCTTTGAATTTTTTTGCCCATGTATAACTTGAGTCGCATCCTTTTTCCCATACTGGAAGATCTTCAACTCTTTTAACAGTTGTTACATCAAAGTCTTCAAATGGCAGATCATACGTATCTGGATTAGTAGGATCTATTTGTCCAAATCCACTACATTGTAAGTTACACAAAAAGAATCTTATCCAGGCAGTAGGAACACCAGTATAGTGTCCTTCACCTTGGATAGAATAAAAAATTTCTGAATAATAGTATTTTTTGTCCACTGTCATATTATATTTAGGCTATACTATATTATATTTAGGTTATAGTTTTTTGTCAATTCATTTTTTCATTACATAGGGCAAGGAAATCAGGGTGTAAATCTACTTGTGTCCAATTAAGATTGCTTTTATTATAATAATCAATGAATAGTTTAAGATCTTTTCTAAACACATCAAAAAAGTGATCAATATCAAGAGCCAACCTTTTATTATGCTCTAGTCTTTTTTGTTGATCTATATAGTGTTCATGACAGAGATCGATATCATCGAAAAGATGTTTGTTGTCTTCTAACCCTTGGATAACCGATTGGTATCTGTCTAATGTGCTCAAATGGTTATGTTTCAGGACATCTCCAAATACATCAAAACCTAACTTTCTAAACAATTTATGGTGCTTATAACTTCCTAACCACAATGGAAAATTATATGATATGAATGGTCTAATGGACATTTCGGTCAAAGCACCGTGTAGTTCTAAACTATGGGCTTCGGTGATAAAATTAATATATGACTGTCCTGTAATTTCAGGCATAAGATAGTTGTAAAAAAATGACGGATCGTCGTATGACCATTCATCAACCGCTCCGTATCTCAAAGGTAAATTGCTATCAATAATGTATTTTTTATGTAAAAACTTTTTTTTATCTAGTTTTACTTTACAAGCACTTGATTCAATTAATGGAACTAGTTCTGTAAGATCGTTGTTTTCCATCATGGTGTATCTAAACTTATCTGACTTTAGATACAAAGCACACCAAAAAGATAAAAAAGATCGATGCCATCTATTTCTTCCACCAATAGTACATGTTGTGAAGTTTTTCTTCTCTAGTGATATTTCTGGCCATCTTCCATGTTGTTTGTGTTGAAATATTTGACACATAAAATACAAAGGCAAAAATATACAATTGTTGGGTTGCCCATTTACAAACTGTGGATTATTGAAAAAAAAGAAAAGTTTGTTTGGATTAGACAAAACTATTTCATCTAACTTTGTTGAATTAGTTTTTGTATACTCAATTGATGTTTCGTGATTAGGGATTCCTGGCAAGTTGAAATGATCTGGAATGCAGAACACATCATCTCTCTGAATTTTTGATTGTATATGATCAATTGGATCTTTTGGACTTATGCTTAACATTTAAAAATACCAATCTAATACATATTCTCTTTCCAACTCACTAGTACAACAATGAGGTCCACCGCCTAAAGTCCTCTGATGACGCATCATCACAGGAACAACTTCGTAACCAAGTTTTTCTAAAAATTTTATTGTAGTTGGTTGTGAGGCATTTACTACTACAGTATTTTCGTCCAATGAAACTAAGTTTAAATTACACCACTTAGACATCATTGGATAAGAGCCGAAATATTTCATTTCATCATACATAGGCGCTTCTATAATATCCCATTTTTGTAGAGGCTTAGGAAGATCAGTTTTTTTTACCCTAGCAGGATTAACTAACATTGTCCCTGGTCGTAGAAAAGCAATTGTAGAATCTATGTGCGATAGTGCATAAACATCAGATAAAACATGTACTTTGAAATCAGAGCCTAAAATTTTTTGTAATTGTTTTGCGCCTAACATGTTGCCAGTATTGCTGTGGAGATACCAAATATCTCTACCTGCTCTCAAAATGTTTGCCGCGTCCCACATAGGTTTAAAGTTGTTTGTAGAAAGTATTCCTTCATTTTGAATACAATTGTTGTTGTAATCTTGATCATCAAATAGTTGTGTTGATAAATCATGATTAATTGGTATGTTTAAACTTTTTATTTCGTCCTTTCTACCATTGACAGCCATAGGTGATGCAATAATTTTATTGTGTATTTTAATAATAAAATCTCGTGGACAATATAGATATTGATAATTTTTGACATTAGTAGAAAACTTTGGCCTAATTACTTCTGCGCCAAATTGTCTATACACACTTGCTAGATTTTCGAGATCTTCATTTGCTTCGTCAATTATAGTTTGTGAGAATTGTTCATATGGAATCGACCAATCATTTGGGTATTCTGCCCAATTGATATGCCTGTTTCCTGGGCATGGGGGACAAAATTGGCTTTTATCAGCAATGCCCACAATGACTTTTTTGACTCGGCCCCATTCATTCATTATAGGATTATTCTTTCAAGATTGCTTGTTTTGTCTATATCTTCTTGAATTAAATTATTAACTTTGTTTGGTTTACAAGGAGGGCATAAGGTTGTGTTGATAGAATTATAAATTTTCATGTGTTTTTGTCCAAACCAAAGATCTCTTATGTCATCAGTTTTCCAGTTGCCTAATACAAAGCGTTTTTGTCCTCTACCCTCGCAACATAAACTTATCTCACCATTGGCAGCTAAAATTGGATATAAAAACATTTGATGACATTTTGTATATTTTCTTGGTTGTTGTCTGTATTGTGGCAGATTATAACTTACATCAAGTTCTGAACTAATTTTACTAATAAGCGTTTTTAATTCATCTGACACGTGAAAAAGTTTATTTGTAAATTGATCAACTATTGGCCTGATATGCAGTTTTCTTGCCTGTACATCTTTGGCAAAGTGGAATAAAGAATATAATTCTTTTTCACTCGTATTTTCTTCCATTAACAATGCCTTAACATCACAAACATATCCTTTATCTACTGCTCTTCTGATATTATCTTTTACTTGGTCAAATAAAGATTCTTTTGTTAATGATCTTCTGATTTTTTCATACGTTTGTTTGTTGCCAGCGTCGATGTCTATGCCTATCCATGCTATTGATTGAATTTTATGTTGCGGAAGATAATCAATCAACTTGTTTAATTTAGATCCATTTGTAATCAAACTTACTAAAAAATTACAATCAATTGCTTTTTCTATAATTTTATGATAATCTTTGTGTACAGTAGGTTCACCACCACCTGTAAAATTAATATTTCTCACTGTGCCTGCACTGTAAGGAGTATGGGTCCTCCAATTGTAAAGTTGGTCGATCAGTTTAACATATTCTTCATATGAAGACTGCACTAAATTTTTTTGTCTAAAATTAAAACTATTACAATAAAAACAGTCTTGGTTGCAGACATTGGTTAAATCAAGGTCGATGTGGCTAGGTAATACTGGAAGATTGGTTTTTCCGCAGAGGTTGAGACTTAGATCTGTGTAGGGCATTACAATTAGTTATTGACACAAGTGATCTGCAGAGTATATCTATGTTCAGTGCCTAGGTTATAAGCGGCATGAAGTGTGGTTCCCTGCCAACTTACATAGTCTCCAGCATGCCATGTTGACCAAACCTTGTCTTTGATCTGCATAAGATGTCCTGGTTTGGAATCCTCTAAAAAAATTATGAATCTTGTAATGTCATTAATGTTTTTTACATTGTAGATCTTGCTGTATATTTGATACATGTCACTATGTAGAGGCAAAACATTACCAGGAGGAGTTCTGTTAAATGCGGCAGCTTTAAAATTAAAATCAAAATGTTCTAATACTTTATCTACAAATTCAGGCAGTGGACTAGGTAGTGTGTACACATCATTGTTAATTATTGTTTTGTAGGCTTCTTCTTTGTAATCAAGCAAATTTGGATGAAGATAACCGCCTTTACTTTCATAGGCTAGATCCTTGTAATCCTTTTCTTGCCAACAAACAGGTATATTTCTTAAACTTCCCATGGGTACACAATCCAAGCAGGATCTTTGTTTTTATCAATTTTTTCTGCCCAGTAATCAACATCAAATTCAGATGGTTCATTATCTATCAAAACAGCGTATTCCGTATATCTTGCGCCGCGGTGATGCATAATCTCACGCATCTTTTTAAATGTGTGGCCAGTATCATTGATGTCATCCACCACTAAAAATTTGTAGTGATCAATCCAATTTTCGCCAGTGCCATGTCCTACCGGAAAGTCTGGAACCATCTCTTTAGCATGATCTCGAGTTGATAGTGAAATTGGAATCATAGGGATATCTAACCTGTGTGAAATAATTGTGGCAGGAATACAGCCTCCTCTGGACACTCCTATAATGTGTGTAAAATATTTACTTTCCACTGCATCAGCCAAGTCGCTAGACATCTGATGTATTTGCTTCCATGAATAATATTTTTTATCGGGCATCACCAAACACCGTGTTAATTTGTTGGGTGCATCTTACAAAAGTGGCACATTTTGGCATATCTTTTATTCTTTCTGCGCCAATATATGTACATGAACTCCTTACACCACCTAGAATTTCAGTGATTGTGTTTTGTACTGGTCCACGGTATGGAATCTGTACAGTTTTGCCTTCTGCTCCTCTGTAACCATCTTTACGTCTACCATGTTTTGCCATTGCTTCATTAGAACTCATACCGTAAAATGTTATTTTGCTATCGACTACTTCTCCGCCTGATTCATCATGTCCAGCTAACATGCCTCCTAACATAACAAAGTGTGCTCCTGCTCCAAAGGCTTTAGCAACATCACCTGGATACACACATCCGCCATCAGCTATGATATGGCCGCCAATCCCATTAGCTGCGTCAGCACATTCTATGATACCAGACAGCTGAGGAACGCCAACACCAGTCATTGTCCTTGTGGTGCAGACCGACCCAGGCCCAATACCAACTTTAACAACATCTGCTCCTCTAATAATAAGTTCTTCAGTCATTTCTGCTGTTACTACATTGCCTGCTATTATTGTCTTATTTGGATATTGTTCTCTAAGATGTTCAATAAAATCACCAAAATTTTCGTGATACGCATTAGCAACATCAACGGTTATAAATTTTATGTCTGGATACATCTCTAGAACTTTTTTAGCAGTGTGATAGTCAACTGCTTCCTTGTCCCAGATGTAAGATGTGCCTAAACAAACACTGATATGGTTCATGTTAACACCATCGCCAATTGCTTGTTTCCAATCATCTACTAAATTGTGTTTGCCTATTACAGTGAACATTTGTTCTTGTTGTAGTGCTTTTGCCATGCCAAAAGTTCCAACGCCATCCATATTAGATGCCATAATAGGAACTCCTTTCCATTGGTTTCCACTATTATGAAAAGTAAATGTTCTTATAAGATCAACGTCTCTCCTGCTTTCAAGCTTGGATCTTTTAGGCTTGAATAGCACATCTTTGAAATCCAATTTTATATCTTGTTCTATTCTCATTTTAATATCTCATATTCAGTTAACAAAGGATAGTCTTGATCGCTCCATGTTTTTGTTTTTTTTACTTTATACATTTTATCTATGCCTTGTTGAGCTGTTTCGGGCGTCATGTAATAGTGATACCCAATTGTAGAAATTTTTTGATCATACCAAAGTTTCTGTGAAAAAGGGTCTCTTCCATCGTGACTCATTTGTTTAAGTATTATATAATCTTTTTCATTGTTACACAATATAGCACCTCCTCTGCCTAGCGACAAAGTTTTTTTATACTGAAAACTTAAACACATATACGAGTCATTGACATAACCATCTTTTTGCCAGTGTGTTGCGGCATCTATAATATTAGTATTCCCAATTGTGTAATAATCTTGCCATGGTTTGTCGTTCCATTTCCATGTCAAATTCAATTTTTTAAATGTAATTGGTATTGAAATGTATGTTCTGCTCGGGCAAGATACATCATTATAATTTTTATATCTGAGACAAATTTCAATGGCATGTGTGCAACAATCTGTGGCCACAGCAAATTTACTTCCCCAAAAAGTTGATAATTGTTTTTCAAAATCTAAGACAGTGTTGAAATCAACCACTTTTAACTCCAGTAACTGTAATTATTAGTCTATTTTCTATTCCTGCGTTGGCTGTGGAATGCCATGTAAGATACGGCCATGTTAATACATCGCCTAGGCGCCAGTTTGTGAATGTATGATCAGGAAAGCAAAAACTTTGCCCCCATTGCCAGTTGTTTAAGAATACAACGTATCTTTCAACTTTACTTGCCTTTTGATCATTAATTTTATTTTTTTGACAGTATCCAAAGAAACTATCATAATGAGGATTAGTAAACATTCCTGGTGGTTGATTAATAAAACAAAATGACTTTTTTTCTAAGTTGAACACACTATCAAATTCAGCCCATGGTAAATGTTTGACATCTTTTTCATCTGCGAACGCAATATAGTTACAGTTATTATGTTCGTTATAATAATTTTTTGTAATTTTAATCACGTCAGGATTTGTAGACAGATCTGGTTTCAGTGTTCTTATACTTGATAAATTTTTAGCAAAAATGTAGAAAGGCTCTAAATTAATCTTATCAGCAATATTTTTTACTTTGTATTTCATTTAACATCTGATAGACTATTAGACACACAGACTCTGTTATGATCGCCACCTCTATTAAAATGTTTATATTCTTCGCCCCCAATAGCATGGCATATTGAGTTAGTTGGTTGTAGAGAATTAAGTTTACACACATCAAGATACTTTGTACCATATGTGTTCCATAGCCAATCTGAATCAAAACTTTTAAGTATTTTTTCTCCTACAGCAATAGAGTGTAAGGGTACAGTTTTCCATTTGTTGAAAATATCTAAATTATCATCTCTGTCCTTGCGTTGAAATCTTATGCCTAGTCTTAGTTTATCGATGCCCCAGAAGCCTTTACTCAATGAAAAAGTAATTGTGTCTATACAAGGATGGTCAAAGTCAAATTCTATGTTTTTAGCCAGTATCATGTACGCACAATCAATCAATACAGGCACACCTTTTTTATTACATTGGTCAATAATATTTTCCATGTCTGGATGTTTGTCTCCTATATCTGAATAAGGAAGGCTTATAATTACAGCATCATTTTGTTGTATTGTATCATCTTCTAGATAACAAAAATTATATGCATTGTTTTTACAGTTCAATCTATGGAATACAAATTCAGCTTTGAATGTTCTGAAGCGTCTATTGTTATATCTGGTAGTAAAATTTATAAATGACTCTGACGTACCTGCTGAATATGATACCCAATTAAATTTGTGTAAATTTTTTAGTTTATTAAGTTTGGTTGATTGTATCCAGTTGCTGTATGTTTCTTTGTATCTTTCTAAACAGTCATAGTCAAACATAGTCTGTTCCAAATTTATTTCTAACTGTTTGTAAAAATCAAGGACCCTTTGGCTTGGAATAGGCACTGATCCTTTTATAAAATCATCGTTGGTATCATTAGCATGATACTGCATTATCTTGGAGCAAACTCTTGCTGAAGTTTTATGTTATCCATAAACTCTTTTTTTGTAGTTTGATCTTTATCAAAAGCGCCTTTAAGCACTGTTGTTTGTGTCAAACTGGAGTGTGCGTGTATACCTCTATTTTCACAACATCCATGTGTTGCTTGTATATAAACGCCAACATTTTTTGAGCCTGTCGCCTTCATTATTTGACGTGCGATTTCATTGTTAAGTTCTTCTTGTAGTGTGCCACGTCTAGCACACCATTGTGCTATCCTAGTATACTTAGATAGTCCTATCAATGTGTCTGCGGCTATTATTCCAATGTATGCCACTCCAGCCACTGGCTGATGATGATGTGAACACAAACTTTTAATTTCACTTCTTACAACCAACATGCCACCATAACCATCTTCTACATGATTAGGAAAAGCAGTTGCGTTTGGCATAGGAAAATATCTACCACGCATCAATTCATTGACATACATCTTTGCCATCCTTCTTCCTGTGTCTTGCGAATTGGGATCATTATGTCTATCAATTATCAAACTGTCAAGCACTGCTTCAAACTTAGGTGTTAGTTCATCAATAATTAATTGATGTTCCCCTTCTTTGATGTGTTGTGAAATATTGTCGCCTGCCCAATACCTTGTATTGGATTCTTGTAACCTTTGTTTTATAGTGTCAGTAATGTCCATTTTTATATTATTCTTTCATCTATTGTTTCATACAAATTTTGTCCATGAAAAAATTCAGTCTGTAATATTTTCCTTTGCTTTGATATTTTTGAAATATACTTAGGATAATTTTCCATATAGTCGACAATTTTATCAATAACTTTTTGTTTATTAAGTTGATAATGTTGCATGTCTTCAGTCCAGTGGCTAGGATAACGGAAATCATCAATAAACATTTCCTTATAAGATAATCTATCAGGTACCATTACCATTGTGTCTAGTATTAGTGCTTCATAACCTGATATGCCTAATGTTTCCTGCAGATTAGCAGAAAATACTAACTTTGACTCAGCAAGTAAATTGTGATACTCATATTTTTTAAGTTGTTTTTCTTGACACACCACAAAATTGTACTGCGGCAGTGCCTCTTTCAAATCATAAAATATTTCTGGTTGTTTTTCTGGAGCGATCCGATGTGGAAAGACGATAGTATTTTTCTTAGTGACGCCCTTATATGCTTCCAGTTCAGCATCAAAATACTCCATTGGCCATCCTGTACGCACAACTTTTTCTGGTTGAACGTTG